>JACCDP010899907.1_pt1 | contig 47539 bp, 37 predicted proteins | sample 7445841 | NCBI WGS metagenome assembly JACCDP01 (sample SAMN15323441, study PRJNA562643) | freshwater metagenome | isolation source: river surface water | place: USA:Blue River Watershed | collected 2017-08-17
CCCCAAATTGCCCTATCGTCTAATTGGCAGGACAGCAGATTTTGGTTCTGTACGTCTAGGTTCGAGTCCTAGTAGGGCAACAAACAGTAGGTTTGATGATATCCTCGCCGATATTGGTGTTGAGAGACAGTAAAATCGAATTTTATGACATCGTTAATACATCCCGTTAAAATTTTTTCTGGAACCGCGTCTTCCGCGTTAACCACTAGCATTTGCGAGTATTATGGATCAGCTCCCGGCGATATGACCGTGGCGAGATTCAGTGATGGTGAATTTCAACCTAACTTTAATGAAAGTGTTCGTGGTTGTGATGTTTTCATCGTTCAAAGCACTTACCCTTCTACGGACAATTTGTTTGAGTTGTTAATGGCCATAGATGCAGCCAAGCGCGCAAGTGCCAACTATATCACGGCTGTGATACCCTATTTTGGATTTGCTCGTCAGGATAGAAAAGATAAACCGCGGGTATCCATTGCTTCTAAATTGGTGGCCGATTTGTTAAGTACGGCAGGTGCTAATCGGGTGATGGTTATGGAGCTACACGCACCACAAATTCAAGGATTTTTCAATGTTCCTGTGGATCATTTGGAGGCCTCCATCATTTTTGCGCCCTACATTAAGAATTTACCTCAAGATAACTTGGTGTTGGCAGCACCGGATGTTGGGTCTAGCAACCGTATTCGCGAAGTGGCCAAAATTTTGAATTTGCCGATGGTAATTTGCGATAAGGAGAGAAAGCGTGCCAATGAAATTGCCAATATGACGGTTATTGGGGATGTAGACGGCAAGGATGTGGTGTTAATTGATGATATTATCGATACCGGTGGTACGTTGTGCAAGGCAGCGGCTATGCTAACGGAGAAGGGGGCAAAAAGCGTAAGAGCCTTGTGCTGTCATCCCGTGTTAAGTGGAAAAGCATACGAGAACATCCAAAATTCTGTATTGACAGAGTTGGTGGTAACTGACACGATTCCCTTAAAGAGTTATTCTGAAAAAATTAAAGTATTAACGGTGGCTCCGCTATTTGCTCGTGCCATTCGCAATGTCCATGAAAATGGCAGTATTAGCTCATTGTTCAAGCAAGTGTTTGGAACACAGACTAACATTGAATTTAACAAGTAAAAATTAAATAGAACGAATATTATGAAAACCATTTTATTAAAAGGTGAAGTTAGAAGTGAGGTTGGAAGCCGCACCGCTAAGGTATTGCGCAGCGAAGGTAAAGTTCCCTGCGTATTGTATGGAACAGGTGGAGAAAACGTAAATTTTGCAGTTTATCAAGCCGATTTTAAAAATCTTGTGTATACACCAAACGTTTATAAGGTGAAGTTGGATTTAGGCACAAATTCTTACGATGCTGTGTTGCAGGATATTCAATTCCATCCCGTGAGCGATGTGATTTTGCATTGCGACTTCTTGGCAGTGGATGCGTCTAAGAAAGTTGTTATGGATATTCCAGTGCGTGTTGTTGGAAATTCTCCAGGGGTGCGTGCAGGTGGTAAGATGGTTAAGAAAATCAACCGCTTGCGTGTTAGAGGTCTAGTTCAGAACTTACCTGATTACATTGATGTTAGTATAGATACCTTGGAAATCGGTCAGAGTGCGAAGGTGGCTAATTTAAACGTTGAAGGATTCGAAATTTTGGATGCACCCGCGAATGCGATTGTAACCATTAAAACAACTCGTGCACTTATGCAGGCAGCTGCAGAAGCAAGAAAATAATTGTGCTTCGTATCTAATAGAAAGGGCGGCTTCTAAAGAAGCCGCCCTTTCTTATTTTACAGCGATAGGTTAGCCGTTGATTGCTTTTTTGTACAATTCGGAAACCGCAGTCCAATTTACTACATTCCAAAAGGCCGCGATATAATCGGGTCTGCGATTTTGGTAGTTGAGGTAGTAAGCATGTTCCCAAACGTCCAAGCCCAAAATAGGAGTGCCTTTTACATCAGCAATATTCATAAGCGGATTGTCCTGGTTGGGAGTGCTAGTGATTACCAATTTACCATCGTGCACAATTAACCAAGCCCAACCTGAACCGAAACGTGTTGTGCCGGCCGTATTAAATTGTTCTTTCATGGCTGCGAAGGAACCAAATTGATCGTTGATGGCAGTTAATAATTCCCCAGTAGGTTCGCCGCCACCATTAGGACCCATGATTCCCCAGAAAAAGGTATGGTTCCAATGACCGCCGCCATTGTTTCTAACGGCCATGCTGTAATCACCGATATTCAACAAAATTTCATCCAAAGTTTTGCTTTCCAATTCGGTACCTTTTATTGCATTATTTAGATTGTTTACATACGCCTGATGGTGTTTTCCGTGGTGGATTTCCATTGTTTTTGCATCAATGTGTGGTTCAAGAGCATTGTGCGCATAAGGCAAGGGAGCTAATTCAAACATAGTATTTAAGATTTTGATTATTTAACACAAAATTAGGTGAAAGGGTTTTGTTTTTTTAAATAAGATGTCTTTGTTTCATAGATGTTAATTTTGTAATCACATTTTATTCAAACCTTGGCCTTTTTATTCAACAATCTCGAAGTATTTTCTGCATTGTTAGCTTTGCTATGTGTTTGGTTAGCAGCCATTAATCATGTTTGGAATTGGCCTGTAGCCATGGTGAGTTCTATTGGATACATAGTGGTTTTTTATCAATCACAATTATACTCAGATGCCTTTTTGAATATTGTCTTTTTGTTATTTCAATCGTACGGATGGATATCATGGAAACAACAAGGGATACTATCGCCTCAACCCATGAAGACAAAAAGTGTAGCGCGCCTATTCCTTGTAATGGTTCTATTGTATCCTATTTGGGTTAATTTCATCACCCATTATTTACCACAATTGCCCGTGTGGGTATTTGGAAATTATAAAGCTGCGTTACCACCACCTAAATTTCCTTGGATTGATGCGGCTTTGATGTTATGCAGTCTATTGGCGCTGATTATGCAGTCTAAACGGTGGATTGAACACTGGTATTTGTGGGTGATAGTAGATATTGTGTACGTTCCAATGTACTATCTATCAGGAAATACCATAACGGCAATCTTATATTTCATTTACATAGGACTAGCCGTATATGGCTATGGCGAATGGAAAAGAATCAGTTCTCCTCCTCGCTTGGCAGATACATGAGTGTGCTGAAATTATCGGCATTCAATAATTCATTGGCCGTGTCTATAATGTCGCTAGGTTTAATTTGCTGTATGGCGTGAATGGTGTGCTGTAAAGGATGGATAAGCCCTTTTTTTATTAAACTTTGACCCATGTGGATCATCAACCCTGTTCTACTTTCGTTGGCAACCGTCATTTGTCCAATGTATTGATTTTTTGCCCTAGCCAATTGCATCGATCCCAGCGCTGTTTTTCTTAATTTTTCCAATTCTTTATAAATCAAGGACACCGATTTATTGATGTATTTGGGCTCGCTGCCTACAAAGCAATGAAATAAACCAATTTCATCGAATGCCGCGTAGCCACTTTCCACGTTATAAGTATAGCCGTATTTTTCTCGTATGGCCAAATTTAATCGTGAATTCATGGATGGACCGCCCAAAAGATGGTTAAGCAGTAACAAAGAATAGCGTTTTGGGTGTTCCAGTTCATACGCATAACAGCCAATCATCGCATACGCTTGGTTGAATTCGGTTTTCTTTTCAATTTGAAAATTTGGGATTGCTTGGAATGGTGTTTTTTTAGGTTTATCGATTGGATTTGAATTTTGCAAGGTAGTTTCAGGTAAAAATTTCTCCAAAACGGCAATAACTCGTTCTAAGGAAATGTTTCCTACCACCGAAAATACCATGTTTTGAAATTGATAATGGGTAGCAATGAATTTCAGTAAATCCTGTTGTTGAATTTGATTCACCGATTCTGGCGTACCCAAAATGTTATGAGCTAACGGATGGTTGCCAAATATATATTCTTGAAATTCATCGTAAATATTCTCTTCGGGTGTGTCTAAATACATGTTTATTTCATCTACAATTACCTTTTTTTCTTTGATCAACTCTTGATCAGGAATGGTAGATCGGAACACTACATCGCATAAAATATCGATGAGCTTTTGGTAGTGGTTGGAGGTACTTGTACCGTAAATGCTGGTTAAATCTTTGGTAGTAAATGCGTTAATTTCTCCGCCTACACTTTCCATTCGGTTTAACACATGGATAGTTTTGCGGGTGGTTGTGCCTTTAAACAGCATGTGCTCCAAGCAATGAGCTAAACCGGGCAGATGGTGGTCGTCTTTACTTCCAGCATTGATGGTAAATCCTGCATGAAATAATTGGGTGCCCTTTACGCGGAGATAGGCAATTCGTAAACCGTTGGGTAAAGTAATTATCTGATAAGGATTTCCTTTTGTAGAGGCTTGCATTTACTCACAAAAATACCTTGGATATTCTGTATTTTTGTACAAAGATGTTAAAGGATACCACGGCTGCTTTAGTCGCTAATATCGAAGCAGGCAAATACAAGAATATAGTTATTACAACCCATCATAAACCCGATGGCGATGCCATGGGTTCTTCTTTGGGGTTGTGGGGATTTTTGCAAAAAAGAATGGAAAGCGTAACGGTGGTTACCCCCACAGACTATTCCGAGAATTTATTTTGGCTGCCTGGAAATGAACGTGTTATTGAATGGGAAAGAAACGAATCGGTAGCAAGGAAAGTAGTTGAAAAGGCCGATTTGGTGTTCTGCTTAGATTTTAACCGACTTTCAAGAATCAATCAAATGGGTGAATTCATTGCTCAAATGAGTTGTGATAAAGTAATGATAGACCATCATTTAGATCCCGAGGGGTTTGAGAATTTTACCTTTTGGAACTCCAGAGCATCTTCCACTTGTGAGTTGGTGTACCGTTGGATCGAGCATTATTTTGGTTCATCCCATATTAACCCGGAAACAGCTACTTGTTTGTATACGGGATTGATGACCGATACTGGCAACTTTCAGCACAACAACACTACGCCGGATACTTTGCGTTTAGCGGCGGATTTGATGGAACTTGGGGCGGATCATTTGGACATTCATGCGAAGATATACGATGTGTTCAGTGTGAGTAGAAGTAGATTATTTGGCTATTGCTTGTATAAAAAAATGGAGATAATTCCCGAATGTAGAACGGCATTAATTTATTTAACGGCCGATGAATTGAAGGAGTTTGATGTAAAAACGGGAGATACCGAAGGTTTGGTTAATTTTGGATTGGGATTGAAAGATATTGTGCTCAGCGTATTAATCATCGATCGAACGGAACGCGTGAAAATGTCGTTTAGGAGCAAAGGAGATTTTGCCGTGAACGAGTTTTCCGGTAAGTACTTCCACGGCGGTGGTCATAAAAATGCAGCCGGTGGACAAAGCGAGGATACTTTAGAAAACGCAGTTAATTTGTTTAAGGAGAAAATTCAACTATACAAGGATGAGTTACAGGCAATTTAGTTTCAAGACGATGGGGTTGTTGGTCGCATTGATGTCGGTATTATGGCAGTTTTCGGCTTGTAATTCCAATCAAAAGACCGGCAGCGGTACCGAATATAAATTTATTCAAGGTAAACCTTTGGATAGTATGTATGGTCCCAACCACATGATTCTCATGAAGCACTTGGTATTGGGTCCAGAGGGTGACACGTTGCAAAATGGTTTTGCTGCCGATTCTATGGAGGAGATTCCCTATCCAATTGCAGCCAATTCCGATATTAAAGAGGTACTTCAGAAAATGTCTCCGGAGAGTACCGTGGAGATTTATATTCCAACAGACTCTCTAAAATTGCGCATGCCTGGAAATCCTAAAATTGAATCCCTTGCAGCAGGTAAACGGGTAACTTTTTTGATCAAAGTATTCAAGGTGATGGATTTTTCGGAGTACGATACCTATCGAAATACGAAGATGTTAACCAGGATCATGGCGGAGAATCGATTTATTGATAACTATGCCAGCAGTCACGGCGGAGGTTGGTTATTGGATTCCTCCGAGATGATTAAATTCAGAATTTGGAACGAGAATCAAGCATCGACCAAAATCAATTATTTAATGGATCGAAATAATTTATTGCAGAATGCTCCCCTATATAAATTTAAATCTGTTTCGTTCGATTGTGAAGTTAGCACATTGGATGGGATTCCGGTTATTAACTCACGGATGGAAGGGAGAAAATATAAAGCGACATACGATGAGCAATTTTTCGATTTGCCTGCACTTAATAAGTTGCCGTTTTATGTAAAATCGGGTGAGAAAGCAGAGTTTTTAGTTACGTCAAAAGACGGATTTGGGGCATCTGGGAGGGTGGGAATACCATCGTATGCGCCTTTGCGTGTGGTAATTTCGAATGTAGAAATAATTAAGTAATCGATTCATGAAAAATATAATAATCACTGGAGGTGCTGGATTTATAGGCAGCCATGTTGTTCGAAGAATGGTGAATAATCATCCCGATTTGCACATTATCAATGTGGATGCATTAACCTATGCGGGAAATTTAGAAAACTTGAAAGATGTAGAGGGAAAATCCAACTATGAGTTCGTGAAATTGGATATAACGGATGGGCCAGCCGTAGAGCAATTGTTCTCTTCTAAAAAAATTCACGGTGTTATACACTTAGCTGCCGAAAGTCATGTAGACCGAAGCATTACCAATCCTTTGGATTTTGTAATGACGAATGTAGTGGGAACAGTAATTTTATTGAATGCGTTTAAGTCGTTTGGCGACATTGAAACCGGCAGGTTTTATCACGTAAGCACGGATGAAGTCTATGGTACTTTGGGGGATGAGGGCAAATTCACCGAATCTACGCCTTACGATCCTAATTCGCCGTACAGCGCGTCGAAGGCATCCAGCGATCACTTTGTTCGAGCCTACCATGAAACTTATAAATTGCCCATGGTGATAAGCAATTGCAGCAACAACTACGGCAGTCATCAGTTTCCCGAGAAGTTAATTCCTTTAATGATTCATAACATAACCCATAAAAAACCGCTGCCTGTTTATGGCAAAGGGGAAAACATCAGGGATTGGTTATGGGTGGAAGATCATGCGCGTGCTATCGAAGTGATTTATTTCCAAGGGGTAAATGGAGAAACCTACAATATTGGGGGCAACAACGAGTGGCGGAATATAGATTTAGTCCATAAATTATGTGAAATTATGGATAGAAAATTAGCCAGAACACCGGGCGAATCGGCCGAGTTAATCACCTATGTTACCGATAGAAAAGGCCATGATTTCCGATATGCCATCGACGCATCCAAGTTAGAAAACGATCTGGGATGGAGTCCCAGCGTTGCTTTCGACCAAGGCTTTGAGAAAACCATCGATTGGTACCTAGAGAATACGGAATGGTTATCTCGGGTTACCAGTGGGGCCTATTCGGAGTATTACTCATCCATGTACAGCAATCGTTAAGGGTTAATGGCAGAGTTTCGCATATACAACACACTTACGAGACAAGTAGAGTCTTTTCAAAGTATTCATGCCGGACATGTGGGCATGTATGTTTGTGGACCCACAGTTTACGGACCTCCGCATCTTGGACATGTTCGCGGTCCAGTAGTTTTTGATGTGGTTCGCAGATATTTGCAACATCTGGGGTACAAGGTTCGATTTGTGAGGAATATTACCGATGTGGGGCATTTGGTTGGTGACGCAGACGAAGGAGAGGATAAATTATCCAAGCAAGCTAAGGTAGAGCAATTGGAGCCTATGGAGATTGCGCAGATTTATTCCGATGCATACAACCGTGTTATGGATCGAATGAACGTGCTTAGGCCTAGTATTGAGCCCAGAGCTACTGGACATATTATAGAGCAAATTGAAATGATAGAATCCATAATTGCCAAGGGATTAGCCTATGAGGTAAATGGTTCTGTGTATTTTGATGTAAATGCGTACAATCAGCACAACGATACATATGGGGTTTTAAGCGGCAGAATAGTAGAAGAATTGCAGGCGGGTGCTGGCAACCAAAGCAGACAATTGGAAGGGCAGGAAGAGAAAAGACATCCCAACGATTTTGCATTGTGGAAACGAGCCTTGCCCGAACACATAATGCAATGGAGCAGTCCATGGGGAAAGGGATTTCCCGGTTGGCATATAGAGTGCAGTGCCATGAGCGCAAAGTATTTAGGTGAAACTTTTGATATACATGGAGGTGGGATGGATTTGCTTTTCCCTCATCACGAATGTGAAATTGCACAAAGTACGGCAGCACACAATCATCAGCCTGCAAACTTTTGGATACACCACAACATGATAACTATAAACGGTCAGAAAATGGCCAAAAGTTTAAACAATGGAATTATGGTAGAACAGTTGTTTGGTGGTGGTCATCCGTTGTTGCAGCAAGCATTTTCGCCAATGACGCTGCGATTTTTTGTATTGCAAGCGCATTACCGTGGCACCTTGGATTTCAGCAACGAAGCTTTGTTGGCATCGCACAAAGGATGGCAGCGACTGCAGGCTTCCATCGCGGTATTGCCTAATTTAAAACCCAGTGTTTCCAATGAAACCGATAAACCCGAGGATTGGTTAGAGTCCAAGGACATTGAGGAGTCAATATTTGCCAGTTTAAACGATGATTTAAACACGCCACAAGTAATTGCCCATTTATTTGAATTATCCCGAAGAATAAACGTAGCGAACGATGGTACCATGAAAATATCCGAAGCGGTTAAAACCGATTATCAACGTATTTGGGATACCGTTGCCCAGGGTATTTTGGGATTGGTGCCTGAATCTCAAACAGACTCGGATAATACAGCTCTATCGGATGCCATGAGTATTTTATTGGAATTGCGTTCACAAGCCAAAGCAGATAAAAACTGGGCGTTAAGCGATCGGATTCGTGATGCGTTAAAAGAAAAAGGATTTGAGATCAAGGATGGCAAAGAGGGAAGTACTTGGAATAAACATAATTAATTCCATTTCAATAGTTTATGCCTGGCCATTTCACGTTTTACTCTAATAAAATTAATGTTGATATTGCATATTTCGATGAGACGGAATTTAAACATGCAATTCAAGTTTTGCGATACCAACAGGGCGATTCTATTGAGTTTACGGACGGTGTAGGCGGGATTTACACGGGAACTATTCATTTTGTTGGTAAAAGAGAATTTACGGCCGAAATCCAATTAAGGCGGCAAGTAGATCCTTTGCCAACGGTGATTGTTGGATTGGGAATTTTGAAATCCAGCGATCGAATGGAATGGGCGGTGGAAAAATGCACGGAGTTGGGCGTTACGGAGATTTGGTTTTTAAAAACAAAAAATTCCGAAAGAACGCATTTGAACACGGACCGAATGCATAAGGTGGCCTTATCGGCAGTTAAACAATCCCATGGATCGTATGTTCCAAAAATAGAAGTGTATGGAATGGAAGCTGCGATTCATAACGTAGGGGGTAGATTTTCATCCAAATATTTGGCTTATTGCGGTGAAGTTTCGGTTATTCCTGTGGCGGAATGCAATACACCGTGTGTGTTTCTGATTGGTCCGGAAGGTGATTTTACCGATGCGGAGTTTTCGCTAGCAATTCAGCATGGTTTTCAGGGCGTTGGTTTAGGATCATCCATCTTGCGTACCGAGACGGCTGCCATTGCTGCATTGGCTTCCATGCGATTGAAATAAATTATCTTTGCAACTGTGAATATATTATTGTTAGGATCCGGTGGTAGGGAACATGCATTTGCTTATAAAATCATGCAGTCCGAGCGTGTTTCTAAGCTGTTTATTGCCCCCGGCAATGCTGGAACTTCGGAATTAGGTACAAATGTGGCGTTGAATCCTACGGATTTGGTGAGTGTTTACCAATTTTGCAAGCAACAGCAAATTGATTTGGTGGTTCCAGGTAACGAAGATCCTTTGGTTGCGGGATTGGTTGATTTTCTAAAAGAACAATCGAAGAAAGACGGGTTATCTATCCATGTAGCCGGACCGAGCAAATGGTGTGCACAGTTGGAGGGTTCTAAGGATTTTGCTAAGGCGTTTATGAGTAGGCATGGAATTCCAACAGCTAAGTATCAATCGTTTGATGCTAATGATTTGGTGGAACAAGAAATTTCTGGTGAGAAAATCGGATGTTCTGCTTTTAATTTTTTGGAAACTTTATCGGCACCGTATGTACTGAAAGCCGATGGTTTGGCCGCAGGAAAAGGGGTGATAATTACGGAGTCGTTGGAAGAGGCAAAATCAACTTTGGTTGAAATGACCCAAAATGGAAAATTTGGTAAAGCGGGTGAGGTGGTTGTAATTGAAGAGTTCTTGAAGGGAATAGAATTAAGTGTTTTCGCCGTGAGTGATGGAAATGGTTGGCAATTGCTGGGATCTGCGAAAGACTATAAACGAATTGGCGAAGGCGATACCGGTTTAAATACGGGTGGTATGGGTGCAATTTCACCGGTTCCATTTGCAGACGAAACCTTTATGAAGAAGGTGGTTGATCGTATAATTGAACCAACATTTTCTGGTTTGAGACTAGAAGGTCACCCTTATGTAGGGTTTCTTTTTGTTGGATTGATGAACGTAGACGGTGAACCCATGGTTATTGAATACAATGTTCGGATGGGTGATCCCGAAACCGAATCCATTTTCCCGAGGCTTGATTCGTCTTTGTTGGATTTATTGGAGGCCATCGCCAAGGGTAACCTGCACAACTACACTGTCCATTTGAACCCCCAAACAGCAGCTACCTTATTTTTGGTTTCTGGTGGATATCCTGGCGATATTGAAAAAGGCAAGCCAATTTCTTTGCCAGATACTGCAAACCATGCATTAAGCGATCAATGGATATTTCATGCAGGTACTGCAATACAAAATGGTCAATTGGTTACGAACGGCGGAAGGGTTATTGCGGTAACTTCTTTGGGCGATAACATTCAATCCGCACTGCATCGATCTAATGAATTGTCTTCACAAATTAAATTTGAAGGTAAGTACCAACGCAGAGACATTGGGTTAGATTTGTTGAACAATTAAGCGATGGCCAAAAACGTATACACACCCTACGATGAAATTTTAAAGTCGCGTATCAATAGTCCGGCAAGAAAAGCGATTGGTTATTTTTTACAAGGTTTGTTGGTGGTAATTCCCATTGGGGCTACTATTGGCATTTTGGTGTGGATGTATCGAGGGATTCAATCCTGGCTTGATTTGGGACATGTGAGTTGGGGTGCTTTTGGCATTTATATTCTCATTGGTTTTGGTGTAATTGTTTTGATTGGGGTGTTTACCAAGGGGGTCATTGCGCAGCAGGTAATGGTTTTTTTCGAAGGCATCATAGATAAAGCACCGGGATTAAATTTAATTTTTGGTACAACCAAAGATTTAACGCACGCATTTGTTGGAGAAAAAAAGAAGTTTAATAAACCGGTGGTGGTGGAAATATCTTCTGGGTTGTATCGCATGGGCTTTATGACACAAACCTCGTTATCGTCTATTGATATGCCGGAATTTGTTTCCGTTTATTTGCCTTACAGTTATGCGTTTTCCGGTGAAATGATCATCGTACACAAGGATAAAATTAGACGATTGGATTTGGAAGGTTCCGATGTGACCAAATTTGTGCTCAGTGGGGGTGCTGCAGAGTTGAAATAATCCCTACCATGGGGATAATTTTTCTGATCATTCAGCGTTGAATTAGCAACGACTTGATTTAATTTGAATTTATGTTGCTTTCATTATTAACATTGCTACAAACGGCGGGGACCAATGTGGATCCAGCTGCAGCTGCTCAACAACAACAACAGGCTGCAAAAGTTGCCGAAGAAGGAATTCCGATGTTATCCATCATGGTAAAGGGTGGGTTTGTGATGGGATTACTGGCCGTTTGTCTATTGTTGACTATCTATTTCATCATTGAACGTTTTATCTACATTAAAAACAGATCAAAAATCGATTTCACGATGGTAAGTGCCATTAAAGACAATTTGAAGGAGAATCGATTTGATTCAGCATATCAATTATGCGCTAGAACGAACACGGCACAAGCCCAAATGATGGCAACGGGTTTGAATTTATTAGGAGCTAATTTGCGTGAGATCGAAAGTGCAATGGAAACACGAGCCAATATTGAATTAAGTGCAATGGAAGGTAATTTGTCTTACTTGAGTTTGATTGCTAGAATTGCACCGATGTTGGGATTCGTAGGAACTATTTGGGGTGTAATTAATATTTTTTACACCGTTGCTCAAGTAGGCGGATTGGAAATTGGAGCCATTGCAGATGGACTGTACATCAAATTGGTAACAAGTTTCGCGGGTCTTTTGGTGGGTATTATATCGTTCTTTGGATACCAGTTGTTTATGAGAAAAATAGACAAATTTGCAGAGAGACTTCAAGAGCAATCGCTGCAGTTGATGGAACTTCTTACTAAATCTAACCATTAATTAAACGGGTATGAAAATCGGCAGAAGACGTCGCGAAGAAGCTGAGGTAGAATCCTCAGCCATGAATGATATCATGTTTTTTTTGATGTTGTTTTTTTTGATTGCTTCCACGTTGGCGAACCCGAATGTTATCAATATTACCTTACCTAAAGCTAAAACTACCACCGCCGTTCATACCAAGACCCTTCCAATTACGGTAAAGGTGGCGGATAAAGGAACTGAAAATGAGCGTGTAGAGATATTTTTCGAACAAAAACAGGTAGCTTTTGAGGATATGGAAGCATTGTTAACTGCGGAAAGAGATAAATATGCAGATCCTGCACATCCACAAAATGGTTTGAATGTAGTGCTACGATTGGAAAAAGATTTGGAAGTTCAGGACATGGTGGATGTGATGCAAGTAGTTGCAAACTTGGGCATTAAGATGGTTTTGGCCACCGATAAATCGTCCAGGTAAAACATGATTTTCCGTGATTATGAAGTCGGTAAGTTGCGGAGCTTTAGCATTTTTGGGATTATGTCAAGCATTAACGGCTAAAAATCAAAACATTACGGAACCGCCATTACCCATTGTTCAAAGCACTATTCAACAGGTAGGCGGATTTGCTGGAAGTATATCGACCCAAAAGTTGGGAGAGAATTATTCTACACATCTTCTTTTCTTGTTGGATTCTATAAAACAAGTTGCAGACTTATCTGATTATTTTCAGTTAGAAGTAATGCGAGGATTTGTGGCAGCACATACCCAAGGCATGCAAGAGTTGTATCGACATACCAGCGGTCTACAATTGCATCTCCAACGGAATATGTTGCGTAACCAATACCATCCTAGTTTATTTAAAAAGCCATTGTATTACGGTACTACCATTAATTACCAATCTTTGGGAAGTGATGCGGCAGGATATGCCATTGGTTTAGGATTTTCCTTGTTTATTCCATCGGGACATCAAGAAAAAACAAAGTATACGGTGGGAATGGGTGGTGGCTATATAAGCATGCCTTATTCAATTAACAATCCAAAAAACATAGCTATTGGTTCCCATATAAATGGAATGATGCGTTTAGGTATTCAGCGAGATATTTGGAGAGGACGACGTCCTGAAGCTCTGGGTTCAATGCAAGTTAATTTAGGTATGACGCACTTTTCGAATGGGAATTGGAGTCAACCCAATTTAGGTGTGAACATTCCCTATTTCTCGCTTGCATATCGTTATAAAATACTATCTACTGCAAAGAAAACAGCAAGGGCAAATGAGCATATCCATGCATTGCAATCTTTACACAGATCATTCGAATCCAACAGGAATTATACCATAGCCCATAGAACATGGGGTTTAATAGGCGGAATACGCGCTGGAATCAGACAAATGGAAATTGATCAAGAAGCTAATTTTACCGTTGGTGTAGTGGAATTTCTGGTGGAGAGAAAGTATTCATTCAATGAATTATCAACCAATTCCAATTTGCGCTCATGTACGGCCCATCCGCATTTTGGTTTAACGGTTTTTTTGGATCGAACCTATCAGTATAACAAGCCAAATCCGTTACCTGAATACCGATTTTTGGAAACAACCGAGTTAGCATTATTAATAGGTAATCGATATGTGTTTGGACGGGTTGGGGTTTTAACCGATGTTGGATTTTATTTGTACCGACCCGGCGATGCAAAGAGACGATATTTTCAAGCTTTGGGGTTAAGTTATTTGGTGAATCAACGAATTATCATGACGGCTAGACTTAAAGTGCACTTGTCATCCGCAGATTACATCGAATGGGGATTAGGTTATCGATTCTAGGGACAATATTTTACCCAATCGCCAATCATATATCTGAAATAAAGGCCAAAGGAAAGCAGAAAGTCATTAGTTTTTAAATCAATACCGGGTTCAATTCGAAATTCGGTAACTGCATTACTTACCCAACGTTTTAAGTAAGCGTACCGCAGAATAAAAACTTCTTTGCTGTAAATATTTTTGTAAGGATTTTCGAGGTTCACGCATCCATACACTGCGGCACCCAAAGGTGCGTGAAATTCGATGGCATTCCAGTAGGTGCCCACAATTCGATGGTTTTTTTGTAGGTAGTAAGTAATATTTAGTAGGTGCCCAAATCCGTTTTTGTAGGGTTGCAAGGGTTGAGGAGAAAAATCCAGCGATTGAATTCCGTAATATTCCGCTTGAATGTTGTGTGCGATAACTCTAATTCCTACACCTGTATTGTTTTTATTTTGGATAGGTTGGGGTTGTTTTAAATTTTCTCCACCCATATGCTGGTGAATCATAAATGCGGGAATTTCCAGTGAAATCCCATTTTCGGGTTGCTGGTATAGTAACCAATTGGCAGAGATGCCACCAACAATAATTTCCTGTTGTGATTGTTCTATGATTGCTTGTTGTCTCCAATTGATCCATTGATGCAATTGTATTTTTTTGCTGTGATTATTCCAAGCTAAACCATATTCAACAGGAGATTTTAATGCCCATTCGTAATTAAAAACGGGTTCTGGAAGTTGGTGGTTTACATGTCCGTCAATGGTACCTGCTACGACGGTTGACCTTTTGGTTTGAAGTGCAATACGAGCTATAGGCTTTAGTTGAACAAGGTGGGTTAAATCATTTTCAAAAGGGTATTGAAGCATAGCTCCGAAGGAATAGGTAGCAGTTACTTCTTTTGATTTTTGTTCGTATTCAAAAACTGTCCAAATGCGTTGACCCATGATGGTTTCTCCAGGGTTGGTTGCTTGGAAATATTCGTTGTTTTTTGTGTATTGAAGGGCGCCAAATTGGAGGTAGGGCTTGTTTTGGTTACGTCGATAATTTTTTTTGTTTGGTAAATATTGAAACGATTCTCTTTGAACATCTGCGCTATCTTCAAGTATAATTTGAGGCGTTCTAAAAATTTCGTTTTGCCATTGGCTGTACGCCAAATTTGAACATCTTAAAATAGGTATATAAACCAAAAGGTAACGGAGTAATTTTACTTTCATTTGGATAACAAGTTAATTTTGTACATCTCCCCGCAGTCTTCTGTATTCTCTTCTGGCGTCTACCAAGAAAATGCTGCTGCTATATTTTTCTAAAATAGTTTGGTAACAAACTTTTGCTTTTTCGGGATTATTTAGTCTATACTCGTACAAATTACCCAACATAAACCATGCATTGTCTGCTAGTATGTCAAAACTATAGGCTACTGCCAACGTTTCTAGTAGATTTATGGCTTCAATAAAGTTGAACTGGGACATTTGAATTCTGGCTTTCACAAACAAAATATCATCGCTTAAAGAATGGCCTGGGAACGTTTGGACTATGCTATCCAAGTATTGTACGGCATCGTTATAACGCAATTGTCTTTCGGCCAATAATCCTTGTCCAAACCAGTGCAATGCGGTATAGTTGCTATCCATTCCATAGTTATCTAGGATGGTGAGCGCCAATTCCATGGCATTGTTTGATATTAATTGGGTGGTTGCACCTTTGAGTACATTGAGTTGCATGGTTGCCCAATCGAAATCACCTCGATAAAAACTCAGTTCAGCGCGTTTAAATTTTGCGAGTTGTCCTGTTTCTTCTTCTTTAAAATCTTTTTCTACTTGCGCATACAGTAATTCTGAAGTCCAAACATCGTTTTGAGCAACCAGTACATCGGCTAATTCAATTTTAATTTTTGCCAATTTTTGCTTGTTGCGAATGCCAGAGTTTTCAATATAGTTTCTCAGCAGACTTTCTGCGCGCTTCATATTAATGCCTGCCGAATCATATTGTACGAATAATCGGGATAGGTTTATAGCGTTGTCTAGGGTTTCCTCCGATGGACCGAATTGATGTTCAATTTTTTGCATTGTGATGATCAATGTTTGAACGTCCTTTTTATTTCCATTTTGGAGATGTTTTAAATAACTAACTTCTCCTAACTTGATCCAGCTGCGATGCCAAATTCTATTTTCGTTAGATTCGGAGTTTTCTGAAATACAATAGGTTAGGCATTGTTCGGCTACGTCGTATATTTTATTAGAAATACATAGATTCGCCAATTCAAAAACCCGTTCTCCTTGTTGTTTAAGCCGTCTATCCAATGCTTTTGCAAATACAAAGGCTTTTTGCCAGTTACCTTGTTTGATAAACGTATAATTTAGCGCTAACGTTAATTCGTTGTTTTCGGGGTAAACTTGGATTTGTTGGAGTAGAATACTTTGAAGATCTGCATAATCTGCACTATCTGCGAGTTGAGTTTCCAGGGCTTGTTTTATTGCTGTGAATGGCACTCTTCCACCGGTTAACATATCCACATACAATTGTAATCCTTTGATTCTATTGCCACTAGCCATGTGTAGTGTAGCGAGCTGATTGGCAATATCTGGATGCGTTCCTAGGGTTGATTGAGCACTTTCCAGTACTTGAATCGCCTGTTTTCGCAAATCGTACCGTTCAAATAAATTCGCAGCATACAGGTATGGGGACGGATCTTGAAAATAAACGGTATTGGAGTTTTGTTTCAATTTCTCCAGCACTAATTCCATTATTTTGGATTCCTTTTGGGTATCTCCTGAGCGAGCGGCAACCCAGCAATCATCGATAATTAAGGATAGCGCATTTGGATCAGATTTTTTTATTTTCTTTCTTAAATACTTTGATGCTTTATCGAATTGATTGGTTTGAACTAAACATTGGACGTAGCGGTGATGGAACAATTCATTTTGTGGGTCTTGATTCACCAACTCTTCATACAATAGACTGGCTTTGTTGTAGTCTTTTTGTTGGTACAGATTATTCGCAAGATTTTCCTGCGATTGCCCAAACAATGCTTGACTCAATAATAGAAAGAGCGGTATTAAGATTAATTTTTTAGTGCAAAGCATGGAAGGCATTACGAAATTCGGACTACAATTTATCGAAAAAATCCTCAGGATTTAATTGTTGTTCAACCATTTTTCGATAAATAGAATGATCGTTTTGCATGAGCGTTTCGTGCGAACCTATTTCTTGAATACTTCCTTGTTTTAGTAATATGATCGTATTTGCATTTCGAATGGTTGAAAGTCGATGAGCAATTACCAACGACGTTCTATTTTGCATGAGTTTGGACAATGCTTTTTGTACTTGCAATTCGTTTTCTGAATCCAATGCGGAAGTGGCTTCGTCAAGAATCAAAAATGCAGGATTTCGAAGTATGGCACGGGCAATGGCAATACGTTGTTTTTGACCACCAGATAACAAAACCCCGCGATCGCCCACCACGGAATTAAAACCATTGGGAAAGGATTCGATAAAGCCTAGGGCATTGGCGGATTTTGCAGCTTCCATTACTTCTTCATCGGTGGCTAGTGGATTTCCGTATCGAATATTTTCAAGAATCGTACCTCCAAACAGGAGAACTTCTTGGGGTACCAAAGCGAAATTTTCTCTATAATCGTTCAAATTGAACGAAGAAATTGAAGAGTTTCCCAAATGTATATTCCCTTTACTGGGTTGATAAAATTGGTAGACTAGACTAACCAAAGTACTTTTTCCTGACCCGGAAGAACCCACCAAAGCTACTGTTTCGCCGGGTTGGATGGTAAACGATAGATTATGTAATACTTCGGGGTTATTGTCCCCTGGGTAGGTAAAATGAATGTTCTCGAATACAAGCGGTAGGTTAAAATCGGGTTTATGGGTGTTTAGACGGGTTTGGGACCATTGATCTTCACCGGGAGTATCGATGAGTTGCAACACTCGGTCTATGCTGCCTAGTGTTTTTTGGATTTGAACAAATTGTTCAGCCATTCCTCCAATGCTGCTTCCAACAAATGCTGTGAGAATCATGAAGTTGAACAATTCGCCAATTTTCATTTCCCCTTGTTGAACCATAGCGAGTCCTTGGTAAATTAGCCACACGATCACACCGAACATGCATACGATGATGAATGAACTGAAAGCACCGCGCCAATAACCACGAGTTATAGCATAATTTTTTAGTGAAAATGCATTTTGTGTAAATCGGTTAATTTCGAAAGGTTCGTTGGTAAAAGCTTTAACCGATTCAATACCACTTAGGGTTTCTTCTACGATAATGTTATTGCCAGCGGTTAGGTCTTGAACTTCGGTTGATTTTTTGCGAATAAATCGGCCAAACAATAGAGCAATTCCAATCATAGCGGGCAGGGTTGCAAGCATTAACCAGGCCAATTTGGGAGAGGTGGTAAACAATACAATGACGCCACCTAACAACACTAAAATTTGTCTGATAAACATGGCCAAATTGGTGGTGAAAGCATCCTGAATTTGTGCGATATCGGCCGAGAATCTACTCATCAAATCCCCCACTCTGGAAGCGTGAAAAAACTGCATGTTTTGTTTTATCAGAGAAGAAAATAAGTCTTTGCGTAGGCCAAATGTTAAATCTTCCGTAACGCGGACATACAATGCAATGCGGCCAAATGAAAAAACTGCTTGGATAATAAATAAGTAAATGAAATATGTGGCTATTTCTTTTATTTTACTAGGGTCTGGAGTTTTATTTGCATCTCCTTTATTGAACACATTGGCTGTATCCATCATTTCCCCTAATAATTTTGGAAATGCCAATGAGGCCGCTGCAGTGATGGCAAGAAATACGGTACCAATCGCAAATAACCAACGATTGGTTTTGCTCATGTATCGAAACAGTTGCAAGGATTGCAACAATGCTTGTTTTGATATTTTGGTTTTGGGTAATTTTCGATCAACGGAATTTGGACCTGCCATACTTACAAAGTTCTGTGTTTTTTAGCATTACCATAGGGGTAACTTATATAATTTGGGTTGAAAGGGGTAAATGTTTATAAAAACTATCACGAAGGAGGTAATGGAAGGATTAACGGAGTTGTTATTTCCCAACACATGCGTAATATGTGAGGATTTATTGATTCAACATGAAAAAGGAATATGCTCAATTTGTAGATTCAATTTACCCTATTCTTCCTGGAATTTTACAGACGAAAATCCAGTGGTAAAGGCTTTGTGGGGTAGATGCGCAATAACGGCAGGTTTTCATTTATTGTCTTACAGGAAAGGGTCTTTTGCTTCCAGCTTGGTCCATGCCATCAAATACCAAAATCAACAGCAATTAGCCATAGCCATGGGCGAACAAATGGGCGAAAAATTAATGCGTACAGAGACATATAAAACACTGGATTGTGTAGTTTCCGTGCCGATGCACCCTAAAAAGAAAAAAACTAGAGGGTACAATCAAGCCGAATTGATTGCTTCTGGTATATCTCGAGTGATTGATAAACCTTTTTACGCAGATTTTTTATTGCAAACTCGGAATACCCAAACGCAAACGTTGCGTGATCGTTTGGCAAGGCAGGAAAATGCGGGGGATAAATATCAATGGAATGTAAATTTTTCTTCGGAGAGTATAAATCATATTTTATTGGTAGACGATGTAATGACAACGGGATCAACCCTTGAGGCAGCTGAATTTGCTATCAGAAAGCAATTTAAACCTGAAAAAGTATGCGTAAGTATTGCAACTTTAGCCTATGTGTTTTGATGCGGTGTTGGTTATGCTTATTTTTGTAATAAATAGAACTATCGAACAATGAAAAAATTATTACTTGGATTAGCGCTGCTTTTGGGCTTTAAAAGCGGATCAGCCCAATTTTCCTCCAACAATGTAGCTGGACTTTTAGTGCCCAAATATGTAGTTTCCGGTGACTCTGGTGCAGTTAGATTGCCAGGTTATGTGCGTTTGAGATTACAAAATTTAAGTCCGAACAGTGAGTATAGATACATTATTAAATTAATGAATCTAAATTCAGGTAGTGATAGTTTGGCTCATAAAGGACTAACAATTGGCGCTGGCGGTGCAATTTATGTTGATACAGCGGGTAATAATTTCCGTGTTAGCAGTTCTTCAGGTTTTACTAGCGGTAATCACGATACATTAAAAACAGACTTTATGGGTGCCTATGAAGGTTGGTTTGGTTACTATTGTACTAACAATGCTAGATTTCAAGCAGGCTCTAAAGTGTACTTAGCTATTATTGCTATGGGATTAACCTCCAACGATACGTTAAGAATGTACTGTGCAGATTCCATGGAGGTTTTGACATTAACTAGAGGAAGTAGTTCCAAAAGAGCTCAAGGTATATGGGGAAAAAGTATGGCGAAGAGTCGTTCTTTTGTAGCGTTGTTTGATAATTCAGTTGGTTCAGGAAGGCCTGAATTTATAACTCCGGTAGAAGGTTGGACTTATACTGGATTTAACATGCAATCAAATCTTATTCCTTATTATAACACAAACGCATACAAGAAATCGGGCAATTGGGCATCTATTATTCCCAATGGTTTAAGCAACGGAATTCGCAGAATTGACAATTTAGCTGCTTCTACAGGAATGAGTATTTATGCCAATAAGGATGCTGACGGGGTTTGGGGACCGTCTGCAAAAAATACAGTAAATGTTACAGGCGGTTATTGGAATGCCATAAGTTTTGATACGGATGACGCTGCTTTGATTCCACCTTCCATTGAATTTTGGACGCGTAGTACTGCCACTACAGAATCTGTAGGTTTGTACAAAGTGTATGCTACCCGTAAATATGCCAATGAAGATAGTTCATTTGCTAGATATTATGTTAGCGGAGGAACAGCAACTGCTGGATCAGGAAAAGATTTTACCACAACTGAGCGTTTGGTGAAATTTGCAGGTTCTAAAGGTCAACAATACGATACAATTACATTGTCTATAAACGACGATAATATTTCAGAAGGCCCAGAAATTATTGTAGTTGGATTAGACAAACCAGTTAATGCGAATATTGGTGTTGAAAGAGCACACTCAATTACAATTAACGATAATGATATAGCAAATCTATCCATATCCACTTCTCCTATCATTGTTAAGGAAAATGCGGGTAAAGTAGGTATTACCTTAAAAATGGATAAAGCGGTTAATACCAATTCAAAATTGAAGTTAACGGTTATTAAACAAGGAGATAGTACTTATATTCCTTCGGAGTTTGAATTGGGTATTACAGGTAAAGATTCAGTGGTTTCTTTAGGCAAATCTACAGGAACCGATTCCATTACAATTTTTGCCAAGGTGAATGATGATTTTGTAGCTGATCCTAACGACACTGTGATTGTTCGTGTTAGACAAATTGAAGGAAGTGCCTTTTTGGCAGATTCATTGATTACTATTGTAATTACCGACAATGATGGTCCTAGTAGAGTTGCATTTGCAGGTCCAAGAGCTTTTACCGTAAATGAAAAAGATGGATCTTTTAATGTAAAAATTGCCATAGTTAGTAGAACGGATGCAACTGCTGATTTTTCATTGCGCTGCTATACAGCACGAAGTTCTGCAACTGAGGGAGTTGATTTTAAATTTAATCCAACTTCTAAAATTATCAATATTGATTCAAAAACACCTGATACTTTAGTTGTAAATGTGCCAATTATAAATGACGATTTGCACGAGTTAAACAAAACCATTTATTTCGGCCTAGGAGGATTATCCAATACTATTGTAAATAACAAGGATACATTGATTGTATCATTGATCAATGATGATTTGCCCATTTATAAAATTAGCACCATCAACAAGCAAAGTGTGACTTCTGGGGTTGCCGATAGTTTAAACATCCGTTGTCGTGTTTTTGGTACCGTTTATGGAGTGAACATGCGAGTTGCAGGATTTAATTTTACTATCATGGATAATACCGGTGGAGTAGGAGTATTTAACAATCCAAAAGTGTTTGGATATACGGTTACTGAGGGTGATAGTGTTATGATACAAGGTAGAGTTGGTCAATTCCAAGGACTAGTTCAAATGGATCAATTGGACACAATGATCGTGATAGCTAAGTCGAGAAAATTGAAATCTCCTACTTTGGTAACGGCTGTGGGAGAAACTACTGAAAGTAATTTAATTACCATGCGTCGAGTAAAGTTGGTAGATGCTGCTGAATGGCCCGCTACGGCTTTGAATGCTAATGGATTTAAAAATGTGAGAATTGTTGGTACTACCGGTAGAATTGATACATTAAATATTGATGCAGAGACAGATATCGATGGAAACCCAGCACCGGATGGATATTTTGATGTCATAGGTATTGGTGGACAGTTTGATAATTCTAGTCCATTTACATCTCGCTATGTGTTAAGTCCCCGCAGATTAACAGATTTTAACACTTCAGTATTGCCGGTTGTTAATTTCACAGAAAAACTTGATTCTGTATTTGAAGCGGCAGATTCTTTCCGTATGGATTTTAAAATTGCACCTGCGGATGATAATTTCTCTTTCGATGTTGTTGTAAAATCATCCACTGCAGTTAGTCCAGATGATTATGATTTTGCTACACGAAAAATTAATATTATTAAAAATACCAGTAGCGTAATGATTCGTGCAAATATTTCAGACGATAATGTGTACGATGGTGATAAGTTGGTAGAATTTGCAATTCGGAATATTCAAGGTCCTGGTAAAATTGGTGTAGATTCAGTATTGGTATTGAAAATCAAGGACAATGAGGTAAACAACGTAAAACGCTTTGCTTTGGGTAATATCAAGATGTATCCCAACCCCACTAACGGTACCTTTACTGTAGTGTCTAAAGGCGAGATTTCCGAAATTAAAATCGTGAATATGTTTGGATCAGTAATACATTCCGATGTTGTTTCTGCCAAACAATATACCGGTTCAATTGCCGGCAGCTCTGGGGTGTATATTGTGGAAGTGAAGATGAAGGATGGAAGTGTTTATAGCGATAGAATACAATTGTTATAATAGCAATAATTGTTAATCTAAGAGGGCCATTTCAATGCGAGATGGCCCTTTTGTTTTTTTATCGAGATAGGCCCTGTTTTTAATAGATAGACCCCAAAAGAAATTGATTAACTTCGCCTCACCTTGAAAGCTGTATTACAATTTTTAAAATATGCGGCCAATCACAAAGGATTGATTGCGGCCAACTTTGTATTTAATCTGTTCTATATTTTATTTCAGTTGGTTTCTCTGATGATGATAATGCCTGTTTTGAGGTTTTTATTTCTCAGGGATAAAACGGAGCAGGCGTTAACCTCTAAGAATTTTGGTGTGGGAGACTGGTTTAATGTGCAATACCAATCTTTTATTACATGGTTTGGCAAATTAGCCCAAGGTGAGCCTTTCACGGCACTTGCATATTTATGTATTTCCTTGGTGGTTGTAACGGTCTTAAAGAATGGGTTTAGGTATTTGGCCATGAACTTCATGGTGCTAATTCGGAACCGGAGTATACAAGAAATACGTATTGGTATTTATGAAAAATGCTTAGCTCTTCCAATAGCATTTTTTACTAATGAAAGAAAGGGAGATTTGATGTCGAGAATGAGCAATGACGTGAAAGAGATTGAGTTTGCATTGATGGTTTCCTTGGAGGCGTTGTATTTTCAGCCCTTAAATATTATTTTGTTCTTGGTTGCATTGGTAATATTATCGGCCAAGCTAACCTTATACATTTTACTTTTCTTGCCAATTACAGCGTTGATTATAGGTTTGATTGGAAGAAGTCTGCGTAAAAAGAGCGGTAAGAACCAGGAGTTATTGGGTAAGGTGATGACGGCATACGAGGAAACGTTGGGTGGTATTCGCATTATTAAAGCTTTTAATGCTAGTGGTTGGTTTAGTGAGAAATATCGCAAGCAGGACGAAGCATATACGCGCAATAATATATCTGTGCAACGTAGATATGATTTAAGCTCCCCAATGAGTGAGACAATAGGTTTGGGTGTTTCGGCTTTGTTGCTGTGGCTTGGGGGTGGAATGGTTTTTCGCGGGGAATTGGACCCAGAGTTTTTTTTAACTTATTTTGCTATCTTTAGTCAATTAATACCTCCCTTTAAAGCCTTTTCTAACGCATTGTATGCTGCACAAAAAGGGATTGCTAGTTTGGATAGAATTAAAGAATTGGTAACGGCTCCTGTGGTGGTAATGGATCCTGAAGATCCTAATCCACCTGTGTTTCAAAAAACCATTGAATTTAAGAACGTGGGATTTAGTTATGTGGATGGCAGGGAAGTATTATCGGATATTTCTTTTTCCATTGCCAAGGGTGAAACGGTGGCTTTGGTAGGTCCATCCGGAGCAGGTAAAACTACAATTACGGATTTGCTTGCGCGATTTTATGATGTTAGCACTGGCAGTATTTTATTGGATGGTGTTGCTATCAACACCATGAAGCAAGACGATTTACGAAGATTGATTGGTGTTGTAAATCAAGAGAATATTTTATTCAATGATTCCATCCGTAATAATATAGTTTTGGGTAATATTCAGGCAGATTCTGAACAGGTTGAATCTGCGTTGGAGGCAGCGTATGCCCTGGATTTTGTTGCTGAATTACCGCATGGAGCCGACAGTGAGGTGGGGGAGCGTGGAGGAAGATTGAGTGGGGGACAAAAGCAACGTTTAGCCATTGCAAGAGCACTATTGAAGAATCCAGAAATATTGATTTTGGATGAAGCCACAAGTGCGTTGGATTCTCAAAGCGAAAAAGCTGTTCAGTTGGCGTTAGAAAAATTAATGAAGAACAGAACGTCAATTATCATTGCTCATCGATTATCTACGGTTACTCATGCTGATCGAATTTTAGTAATGGATAAAGGGAGAATAGTTGAGTCAGGAAAACACGAAGAATTGTTAGCTAGGAATGGCTTATATGCACAATTGATAAAACTGCAGGAATTGAAATCGTAAATTGTTGATTCAATTCCTGCAGTTTATAAAAACAAAGAAGTTAGGATTGTATAGTTTCTGAAGAATTATTTTCTTCCGAATAATTTTGATTGTCCTGATTGATTGCATCTTCAGGCTGGGTATCGTCTGCAGTGGTAGTTGCAGTATGATCAGGATTATTCTGTTTTGAAGTTGGATGGTTATTTCCTTGATTTTCAATTTGGCTGTTAGCCACTTCTTGTACAGCTTCCGATTCTTCGTATGGTCTTTTGCCTATTAATCTTTCCAAATCAGATTTGAAAATAATTTCCTTTTCTAGAAGTTCTTTAGCAACAGATTCTACCTCTTCTTTTTTATCCGTTAACAATGCAATGGTGCGTTTGTATGCCTCCTCAATCATATTTCTAGCCTCTTCATCTATCAACTGGGCCGTTTTTTCTGAATAAGGTCTTTGATAACCATATTCACCTGTAGGATCATTGAAGGAAACATTACCAATGTTGGTATTCATACCATAAATGGTAATCATGCTGTAAGCTAATTTGGTAATTCTCTCTAAATCGTTTTGGGCTCCGGTTGAGACTTTACCAAAAAATATCTGTTCTGCAGCTCGTCCTCCCAATGTCATGCACATTGAGTCTAGCAATTGCTCAGTTCTATACAAATATTGTTCCTTGGGCAAATATTGAGCGTAACCTAACGCTGCCACACCGCGAGGTACAATGGAGACTTTTAATAGTGGGTCAGCAAATTCCAAAAACCAACCTGCAACAGCATGACCTGCTTCGTGGTAGGCAACAATTTTCTTTTCTTCTGGAGAAATGATTTTATTCTTCTTTTCTAACCCTCCAATAACTCTATCAATCGCATCTTGAAAATCTTTCATTTCCACCAATTCTTTGCCTCTTCTTGCTGCAATTAAAGCGGCCTCGTTGCAAACGTTGGCAATTTCTGCGCCAGCGAATCCAGGAGTTTGCGTAGCAAGTTTGTGTGCATCTACATCGCTTGAGAGTTTTGTGAGAGGCTTCAAGTGCACATGGAAAATTTGTTCACGACCCACAATATCCGGTCTGTCTACACTGATTTGTCTATCGAATCTACCGGGTCTCATTAAAGCGCTATCTAGGATATCGGCGCGATTGGTTGCTGCTAAGATAATTACTCCTGAATCTGTGCCGAAACCATCCATTTCGGCCAATAATTGATTTAAGGTATTTTCACGCTCATCGTTAGAGCTTTGGATTAAGTTTTTACCTCTAGCTCTTCCGATGGCATCTATTTCATCAATGAAAATGATCGAAGGAGCTTTTTCTTTTGCTTGTTTAAATAAATCTCGAACACGACTAGCACCTACGCCCACAAACATTTCAACAAAATCGGAACCCGATAATGAGAAAAAAGGAACTCCCGCTTCACCTGCCACAGCTTTTGCTAGTAATGTTTTACCTGTACCTGGAGGTCCAACCAAAAGAACGCCTTTAGGAATTTTACCGCCAAGATTTGTGTATTTCTTGGGATTTTTCAGGAAGTCTACTACTTCCATTACTTCTTCTTTGGCTTCTTCTAACCCTGCAACGTCTTTGAAGGAAACATTTACCTTGGTGTCTTTATCAAAAATTTGCGCTCTTGCTCTACCTATATTGAAAATAGAAGCTCCACCACCGCCTCCTCCACCGGACATTCTGCGCATAACTAAATTCCAAAAAATCAAGAAAATAGCTAACATAAACACCCAATTAAATAATTCTCCGAAAAGATCTGAGTGGGTTTCCCATTCGATAACCAATTCGTCTGGATTCAATTCTTTGGCCTGCATTGTTTTCTTCAACTCTTGAATTTCGTTGTTGAAGAATCCCTTTTCTATTTCAAAACTATAGTTGGGTTCAACTGTACCCATTAAATCTTGACGTGGTTTTGCGTTTTTATATCGCTTTTGTTGAATCGCTTCTTTGGTTAGGTAGACATTTACTATGCGTTCGTTTTGAATTACAAGTTTCTTCACATCGCCTTGTAAAATCATTGCTTTAACGTCTCTCCACTTGGTGCTTTGCCCAGCATTTTGGGGCAAAAACAACATGGCCATGAGAATTACAAAAAGGATTCCATATAACCAATTAGGATTGAATTTGAAACCGTTGGTATTTTGTTTCTTTTTGTCTTGTTTGGGTTCGTAATTTTCCATCTCGCTTTAAATAGTCAAAGTTCACACCAATCGCTGGTATTTTTCAAAACTACGAATTATTAAAGGCAATCGCACAGCAATGTGGACGAATCGTCATAATTTTTTGATAACGCTGCAAATTTGTCCGTTGAATATAAATGCCAATGGTAATTCGTACATATTTTAGAACAAATGGTGGATGATTTAGTTCATTGTTGAAATTGTGGTCTACCTAACATTTGGTTAACATTATAAATTGTTAAGAGTTGATATAGGTGATTTTTTTCTTTTACTTTTGTAGATAAAGCACTACAAAGTTTATATGAATTACATACCAATTAGATTGAACAAGAAATATAGAAATTATCTACTTTGTGTCGTTGCCGGCCTAATCGCATTGTTGCTATTAGTTTTTCTGAGGGGTGATTCGGAAACAAATCCTAAAATTGTTCGATCCAATACTGCGGATAGTTTGTGGGCCCAGTTGAGTAAGATAAAAGAGGGAAGTTATGAGATGGTAACGTTCAGAGAGCTGCACAGACTTTCTCAAATGCCTAATAAAAAAGCGGAACATGATAAATTGTTAGGATTAGTATTGCAAAGAGGGGAGCGCGAAGGAAATCAACGTGTGCAAGTATATTATAATATCAATAAGTCGTATAATTTTATTTGGAAGGGTTCGTATGATTCCGCTTTACAATATGGACAACGGGCCATGGAATTAGGGAAATCATTTTCGGATATTTCGCCCTGCATGTATTATTCTCCAATTTCAATCAGTTATTATCAGTTGGGTAATTTAAGCGAGGCAATCAATTTCATGAAAATGGGATATGAGCACGCTAAAAAAGTAAAGGATTATGCGAATTTAAATTCTTACGCAACCAATTTAGGGACCTATTATTTCAACAATGGGATGTATGGATCGGCATCACGTTATTTTCAGGAGGCGGTTGCTGCGGGTCAAAAAAATGGTAAAATTAGCAATGTACTGATCAACAACATAATTTCTATTAAATCCACGGAGCTTGGTGTTTTATCCACTATTGAGGATTGGAAGAAGTACGATTCAATTTTGAGCAAGCCAAATAATGAATTTGAACGACAGTTAACCTTATTAAACAAGGTAAATTTATTTCAAGCTCAAAAACGATGGGAAGAAGCATCTAGATTATTGCAGCAAGTACCGGATAGTACCTTGGATTTATATTTTATCATTAATAAAATGTCGCTGGTATTGAATGATTTAAACAGGAAGCCTGATCGTTTAATACGAATGTCTGAATATGTGGTACAGCATAAACATTGGTTGCGGAGGAACTTTACACAGGGATTAATGGAACTGCATACCAATTTGAACGATATAATCCAATACAATCCAAATTTATTGCCTTTGGATACTTTGTTTAAATGGGAAATAGATAACGATGCCAATTTAAATCAAAATGCATTGGCTAAGAGTTTTCTAAATGAATTGTATGCTAAACATTATGCTTCTACAGGAAATCATGCAGTATCGAATAGTAGATTGAGTGCAGCTATGGTCTACACCCGAGAATACATGCAGACCAATGATTCGTTAAAGCGTGCAGACTTTATTGAGCGAATGGAGAATGCTAGAATTAATGAGAAATTGGATGATTTAACGATAGAATTACAGCAGAAAACGCAACGAAATCAGTTGGTGACGATTGTATTAATAGCTTTGTTGCTGATTTTGGGTTTAACTATTTTGGTGTTGTGGTTACTTAATAGAAAACGCGAGAAATCACTGGAATTGATACAGGTTCAATTGCATCAGCAGGAAGAAGAGCAGAGATTTTTGAGAAAAGAAAGAGAATTAAACGATAGAATTGTATCTATAACGCATATGATGATGGAGAAAACTGGTGATTTGGTGAAGCAGTTAAAAGGTATGAAATCTGCTAACAAGGAAGATTTAGAAGAAATTCGTAAGGCGCTTGAAGCAATGGTGCGTGTAGATACGGGTTCCAACCCTCAAATGGCAGATACGTTGATGAAGGAGAACGATTCTTTACTTAACAAATATCCAGCTATCAAAGATTTGAATTTAACCGAACGACGGATTTTTATCTTGTCTGTAGAAGGTTTTAAATCCAAAGATATTTCCAATTTGGTGGGTGTTACACCTCAGTACATTCACAATGTCCGTTCTAAAATTAGAAAAATACTCAACTTAGAAAATCAAATTCACTGGGAGGAATTGAAATAATAATTACTCAAATTGACAGAGTGTTTCGTAGAGTCTAAATAGTTCTTCAAAACTGTTGTACAATGGAGTGGGTGCCATTCGAATTACATTGGGTTCTCTCCAATCGGCGATAATATCACGACTTGCTAGAAAATCGAAAATGGATTTGCCGTTTTCCCCAGTTAAAATACTCAATTGGCAGCCTCGTTCTTCTTGATTTTCGGGCGTAATGACGTTTAAATTTAGTTTTGAATTTAAGGTATTTGCTTGTTTTATTGCTTGGAATAAGAATTCGGTTAATTGGATGCTTTTTTCTCTCAATTTTACAACTCCACCTGCATTGTGAAAGATTTCCAAACTGGCAAGGTGCACTGCCATACCAAAAACTGGGGCGTTGGACATTTGCCAACCGGCGGCACCTGGTTCTGGAATATACCCTTTTTGCATGAGGAATCTAACATCCTCTTTATGACCCCACCAACCTGCAAGTCGAGGAGTTTCTGGATTAAGTCCATGTTTTTCGTGGATAAATACTCCGCTTACATTTCCGGGTCCGGAGTTCAAATATTTGTAGGAACACCAAGCAGCAAAGTCTACGTTCCATTCATGCAATTGCAGGGGTAGATTTCCAGCGGCGTGGGCTAAATCAAAACCGGCTAAAGCTCCAACTTTGTGTGCAGCTTCAGTAATGGCAGGGATATTAAAGAATTGTCCTGTATAATATTGTACACCGGAGAAAAAACACAGGGCTAGTGAATCTCCTAATTGTTCAATTGCGGACAAGATATCTTCGGTTCTTAGGGTGTGTTCTCCTACTCTTGGACTCAGTTCAACAACGGTATCTTCATAACTTAAACCTCTGCTTTCAACGTGGGTTTGCACGGCGTACATGTCTGACGGGAAGGCGCCTGCTTCCATGATTAACTTATAACGTTTGGGAATGGATATTCCATCGTTGTTTAGAGTAAATGTAGGTCTATAGAAACTGTGTAGCAGTAAATGAAGGTTTACGGTTAAGTGATTCATTACAACCACTTCATGGTTTTTTGCTCCGGCAACTTCTGCGCTTAAATCGGTTAAAAATTTGTGGTAATGAAACCATGGTTTCCGTCCATGAAAATGACCTTCGACCCCCCATTTTGCCCAATCTTCTAATTCATTTTCAAGTGCCTTTTTAGCGGCTTTCGGCTGTAGCCCCAAGGAATTACCGCAGAGATAAATGACTTCGTTTCCGTGTATACTTTCGGGAAAAATGAACTCATTTTTAAACGATTTTAAAGGATCTGAGTTGTCCAGTTCTTTGGCAAAATTCCGATTGATTTCGAAGTTCATAGCATTGGCAAAGGTACTACAGCCAAGAGAATATTACCATCATGCGAATGGGTTAAAAACTAACCCTAGCAACTAAAATCGAAGGTATCGCATTTTTAATGGATTGTTTTACTTTTGTATAATATTTATACCACCCATTGAAATTAGAAGAGGCCATAAAGCAAAAAAAATTTGAATCAGAAGTTCAAAAGGCGTACTTAAATATATTGTATACGGCCAGTTGGTTGCAAACCGAGTCTAGAGATATTTATAAAAAACACGGAATTACGAGCCAGCAATACAATGTTTTGAGGATTTTACGCGGTCAGTATCCAAAACATGCAAACCCTAAATACATTAAAGATGTAATGTTGGATAAAAACCCTGATCTTACAAGACTGTGTGATAGGTTGGTTAAACTGGGTTTAATTGAACGTGCTGCATGTCCGGTTAATAGACGTAAAATGAATATTGGAATTACGGAGGAAGGACTTGCGCTATTAGAGAAAATTGATCCTGAAGTTACAGGTTATTTTGAGCAAATTGCACAGGAAGGAAATGTTGATTTTGCTTTGTTAAGTGATCTCTTGGACGCTCTGCGAGGTTAGTATTTTCTCATCAGAGTAAGTCCATCTCGAATTGGAATCAAGACGGTTTCAAATTCCGTTAAACTCTTTGCATAATCATTAAATTCGTGCATGTTTTTGGTGTCTTTATCGTTTACTCTATCCTCCAAATTTAAAACACGATTACTCCATAAGGTATTATCAAACAATACTAGGCCATTGGGATTGAGCATATCTTTGATTTGATTGAGATAGTTTTTGTAATTTGATTTATCGGCATCCACAAAAACAAAATCAAGGGGTAGGTTTTGACTCCATTGCTGTAATATATCCAATGCATGTCCGTCATGCCAATGTACAAAGTGGTCTTTGTTATGGGATTTCCAGAATTCTCTAGTTTTCCAAAGGGTTTCTGAATCGGCTTCTATGGTATGCAATTCGCTGCCTTCGGGAAGGTTTTTTAACAGGCAAGCAGTGGCATAACCTGTGAATGTGCCAATTTCAAGAATAATTTTTGGCTGATGAAGGGCTACTAACTGACTCAACATCAATCCCTGTAGGTGTTCGCTCAACATTCTTGGGTTGATCATTTTTTTCCAAGTAAATCGATGAATTGCTTGTAAAAACGGGTCTTCTGGCGTGGACATGCTTGCCGAATATTCGTTAATTGAGGTGTGCCAATTAGTATGCATGAAAGTATTGCAAAAATGAACTTGTTTTTTTAAAGGAAAAACATATTTTCGCGTGAAATAATAACAGGAGGCAAATTATGTACTGGACACTTGAATTGGTAAGTTATCTCGACGATGCTCCATGGCCCGCAACCAAAGACGAATTAATTGATTACGCAATTCGCTCGGGTGCGCCTTTGGAAGTAATTGAAAACTTGCAAGAATTGGAAGACGATGGTGAGCCTTATGAGACAATTGAGGAGATTTGGAGTGATTATCCAACGGACGATGACTATTTCTTCAACGAAGACGAATTATAAATCCTCACACTGGTAAGATTACTAATCGTAAGACCGTCTCAATCGACGGTCTTTTTTATGAGCATAGAAACGATGGTGTCTCTGAGTTTTTGAATATTGGATTGTTCTGAAGCAGAAATAAACACTGCGGGTGCATTTTCTTTTGCAATCCAGCTTTTTTCAAATTGTTCCATGGATAAACCCGATGAACCAACAAAGAAATCGTCTGGTTTACCTTTAAATGCGTCAACTTTGTTAAATACTACCAACTCTTGTTTGTTGGAAGCACCAATAGCGTGCAATACTTCAGTTACCGCTTGCATTTGTTTTTCGAAATTTGGGTTTGAAATATCCACCACATGTACCAGTAAATCGGTTTCTATGGCTTCGGCTAAAGTACTTTTAAAACTCTCAATTAGCAGCGTGGGTAGTTTTCGAATAAATCCTACCGTATCGGACAGTAGGAAGGGAATCATTTCCCCAGTATTGTCTGGGTGATGAAATACAACCTTCCTCACGGTAGCATCTAAGGTGGCAAATAGCTTGTTTTCAACCAATACATCGGAACGTGAAAGTAGATTCATGATGGTGCTTTTGCCCACATTGGTGTATCCAACTAGCGCAACGCGAAATGTGTTTTCTCTAGATTTCCGTTGCGTGTAACCCGTTTTTTCTATTTGGGCTAATTTATCTTTTAATAAACTAATTCTATTGCGAAGCGCTCGGCGATCTGTTTCGATTTCCGTTTCACCTGGACCTTTCATTCCGATACCTCCTTTTTGCTTGGATAAGTGGGTCCACATACCGGTCAAGCGTGGCAACATGAATATACTTTGCGCCAATTCAACTTGTGTTTTCGCTTGTGCAGTTTTTGCATTAGCCGCAAAAATATCAAGAATTAAATGGGTTCTTGTGATGACTTTAACGGTGTTTAATTCTGTTTCAATATTCTTTATTTGAGCCGGCGATAGGTCATCATCAAACACGGCCATGTCTATTTCCTGTTGTTTGCAGTATTCGCTAATTTCTTGTAGTTTTCCTTTACCGATATAGGTTTTGGGGTGCGGGTGATCAAGTTTTTGGGTAAAACGCTTTACGGGTGTGCCACCACTAGTAATTATTAGTTGTTCTAATTCGTCCAATGTTTCCTCCATTGGAAAATCGGATTTTTGAGTTTCTACGCCTATGGTTATGGCTTTTTCAATGCTTTTGGGGTTTGCTTTCAAGGAGTGCGGAGTAAAATGATAAAAAAGAGATACAAAATTACGTTACACTTTGGGAATATCCCCTCCAGCGATGAAATTTGGAACATAATAATTCCATGAAGAAAACAATATCCCTGTTTTTAGCTATTTCGGTGGGTTTGTTTTCGGTTTTGTTGGGACAGACGATATTTATATCGAATAAGTCCAGGCTCAATAATAGAAAAAATCAATTTCACCGCCCATTAGGAATCTACAACGATCAATTCTATTCGTTGGATTTTTCTAGCTATCAACTGGAAACAGGATTCACCATTGAGAAATATGATGCGCAGTTGGGATATTCCAAAAGTAGGGAGTTTAAGGTATCGCATCGCACCTGGGTATTGAAGTTATTCTTATGCGATTCTACTTTATACTGGGTAACAGTTAATCGACAAAAACGAGGTAAAGTAGACGTTCAATTATTTTCCATATCGGTTGGATTGGAGGGAGAACCCAAGCAGCAGATTTTGGGTAGTTATGATTGGGGTGAAATAGGGACTGGCGATATTTGGGTGGATTACTCCCCCAATAAGCGTAATTGGGTGTTAGCTATTTTATACAATAGCAGCAGTAGAGGATTTCAACCATTGGCCCGGGTGGGATTTTTAATTTCGGACGTTGCAGGATCTCAGAGATACGTAGATACTGTTTTAAACACAAAGAATTCAGCATACGATTTGGAATGGAAGTCGTTGGAAATTAATAATACAGGGGAGGTAGCCGCATGTTTTTATGACGATGAACGATTGGAGAAAACCTCGTTATTTGCTGGTAAAAGACAAGAACAGAGCGAAGCTTTTCAGTATTTGTTGGTTGGAAATACAGTACATCAAGGGTTATGTGAGGCGGCGGGTAGCATTCGCGATGCAATCATTTATTGCCATCCCAACACTGGTGACTTTTATTTGGGTGGTTATTTTCAGGAATCGGATTCAAAGGGGTTGGATGGTTGTTTTATTCGATCATTGAAATTATCGAAAGATAGTTTGGTTTTACTGCATTGGTTTTCTGAAAGCGAGCAACGTACATTGATGGGAAATTTAAATTCTAAACGATCTGAAAAAGTTCAGAATTTTGAAGCAAGAGACCTAGTGGCTTTAGACAATGGCGGTTGGTTGTTGATTGGGGAACAATATTATATTACTCGTCAAATGGAAACGTATTATGTGAATGGTTTACCTCAAAATACCACTCGTCAATTCTATCATTATGGAAATTTAGGTTTGAATTTTTTAAATGTTGATTTACAATTATCGGGAGAACCTATCGATTCAATCGTTGTAATACCCAAAAATCAAGTTTCGTCCAATTCAGGGGCTCATTTGTTGGGGTATGGAATGTATGTTTGTAACAAATCGCTTAATTTTATTTACAACGATAACGAATCCGAGGCTAATCGAATTATGCATATTAAGATTAATAATCGATTGGATTTGGAAAAGGGTTGGTTGTTTCGGCAGGAGAGTATAATCGGGGAAATCATTCCTGATGAAGGCAAGCAAATTGATTATTGTATGTTTGCGGTACCCGTAATTAGAAGTAAAGAGTGGTACTGGATGCAAATTCTATCCAATGATTGAGCAATTAAGGCAAAATAGGTTAGGAATAGGTGTGCTATTGTTTTTAGCAGCGCTATTGGTTCGAATGGTATTGATGTTTTTACTAGAGTCTAATCCATTGCCAGAGAGTAATTTAGGTGAGTTTACTGGTATCATGCAATGGTTAAATGGACATTTGTATGTTTCAATGCTGTTGTCTTTTTTGATTCTGTGTATCCAAGCTTATTTGGTTAATAACATTTGTATTAGTTCTGGAGCGCTTCAAGGCAGTGGAATTCTGGGTACGTATTTTTTCATGTTGTTGAATACACTTTTTATTGAAAATGTATTTTTTTCAATAGCTCAAATTGGAAATTTATTTATCGTTTTTGGATTGAATTTATTGTTCCAATTAAAAGAAGGTTACAACACGAGACTATTGTTTTACAGTGCATTATTATTTGGAATCGGTATGCTTTTTATACCGGATCACATATGGATTTTAGTATTCGTAATATTGGGTATCCTCGTATTTAAAGCGATTGTCTTTAAAGATGTCATTGCCGTGGTATTGGGGTTAGTAATGCCTTTGTATATTACTAAGTCGATTGGGTATTTATTTGCGCTCAACCCTGTTGAAATTGGGAGTATTGAGGTAGTGGCTCTTTCGTTACAGTCCTTATTAAGTCTTGGATTTTTTCCAAACGCGGATTATATGGTGATGGGGATTTTTTTATTAGCTTCATTTTTAGGGCTTTTCCATCAACTAGGAATTTACTTTAATCGAAATATTGAAGCCAGACGGAGCATTTCGTTAAATGCGCTTTTTTTCTTTTATTGTTTCATAATGTTGCTGTTGCATTGGAGGAATTTGCAGCAGTTTCATACCCTTTTAGCAATTCCGTCTTCGTTTTTATTGGTGAGTTTTTACAATGAGGATCGATTAGGCTTGTGGAAACGATTTATCAATTTGATGCTGTTGGTATTAGCGTTGTTTTCCTTATTGGGTAGATTTTTAATTTAACTCTCAGATTTTAAAACCTCTATTAGGTGTTTGATATCTATGTTTGCGATGATGCTTGTTTCTATATTTTCCAAGGCAATTACCAACGGTTTGATGTTGTCTGAATGCCAAGGAGTTGGAATATTTAAGGATGCATGGATTCGATACAAGGCATAGGCTAAACCCGAAAATTCTTGGTAGTGAAATAAGTATTGAGATTCTAGGAATCTATCCATTTTTTCATCAAATTGGGGAATTGCAGAATGCTGTACAATTTCCAAAAACTTTAGGTACGAATTTTTTTCTACTTGTAAGGTTTGATAAAATAATATTAATTTATTTAAATTGTTTTTTATCAGTATTTTATCTAAAATTAATTCAATAGATACATGAAGTGAAAACCACCATCGACCTAATCCAATTTGGTTGCTTAAGCTTAACCAATTATCTCTATTGTAATCATAAATTTCTTTGAATATTAGGGATTGGTGGAATAATTTATCTCTCTGAATATGCTGTAGGCTGCCTTTGCAGAAATTCTCCAACTGATTATGTTGAATAACCGAATGATGCAGGAGATGATCCCATGCAAAACGGTTGTTGTTTGGTAAAAAATGTCGAAATAAATCGGGAGCAATGAGTGCAGCATTGAATTGAGCATTTTGGGGGATTTCATCCACCAAGTAGTGGGTAAAGAAGTTCATTTCTGTTGGGAAATATAGAACGAAAAGGATATTGATTTGTTTATTAGTTTATAAAATGAAATTGTTTCATGCTTTTTTCGGGTTTATGGTATTATTCCAATCGGGTTGCGGTTGGCAGCGAAATTCTCATCCATCAGAAATAGAAAAAATGAATATGGAAAAAAATAACACATACGAAATTCAAAAATCAGATTCAGAGTGGTTGGAACAATTAGGTCCGGAAGCCTTTACTGTTTTAAGAAATAAAGGTACTGAGCGACCATTTACCAGTGAATACGAAACTTTGTGGGACTCGGGGACATATGTTTGTAAGGGGTGCGGACAAGAGTTATTTCACAGCGCTACAAAATTTGATGCAGGATGCGGATGGCCAAGTTTTTATCAAGCCATTGATAAATCTAGAATAAGAGAAATTATTGATAATTCACACAATATGGTTCGTACGGAAGTGGTATGTTCTAAATGCGGAGGGCATTTGGGACACGTTTTCCCGGATGGTTACAATCAGCCTACTGGATTGAGATATTGTATCAATGGGATTAGTTTGGGTTTTCGAAAGAAATAGATTTTGGGTCTAGTGATTTTCAGATTCTAGGTCGTAGACTTTGAAGTTCTTGGATTCGTAAGTGGATTTGTAGGGTAGTTTTGGTTGATTCCCTTGGATGTTTTTATTGATGACTAGGAAATGCGCCTTTTGCAATTTTAAACTATCTAAGACGGTAAGGTCTTCAATTTGACTGGGAAATATCACCCATCCTTTTTTATTCAGAAAGTATAATTCTTGTGGGTTTACTCCGGCGTTGGAAATGACCGATGCATCCTTCGGAAGGTGGGTACCGATTTTTTCGAGTTCCAATTTATACAATTCGGTTGGTTTGATGGATAATTCGTGTATTTGGTTAAGAAATGCTTCGCTTGCTGCAATTAAAACCAAAAAAGATGGCAGAATGGATAACCACTTTCGGCTCTTGGAATGTGCTTTTGTTACTATTTTTTTTCGGATGAATTCAATGCCTAGAGCGGCTATGAACGACATAAAAGGAACGAATGGAATGATGTAATAGGTATGCTTGGGGAACACATCTCCTGTTTTTAAAATGAACAAGAAGAATGTACATAAGAAAGCTACTAAGACGTATTTAAATTGGTTGAATCGGTAAGTTCTACTTTGAATTAGAAAAATAATTCCCAAGCAGAATAAAAGCAACGCTGTGAACGAGTAAAATGCCGTGAAATAGAATTTTTCGAGCAATAGAGACCAATGTGGGAGAATTTCTCGAAATCCTTCTAACAGTTGTTTGGGGTAAAATAATTGAAAATGAACATTTAATTTAGGTACCCAATAAAAGTACCACAATAATCCAGGCAGGGTTGCTAGAACGGATGTTAGGAAAACTGCTAAGGATGCATGGAATTGTTTTTTATGTAGGCTGCTAGGTGTTTTTTGGGTTATGAGAAAAACTAGGGTTGCTAACCAAGCAATGGCGGGTAATTTACAAAGAATGGATAAGGAAATGCCTAAGAATGCAAAAATCAAATTAATTCCATGCGTACGGTACCAATACAGTTGTAACTGTCTTGCCCCCAGTAACATTAGGGCAATTGAAAAGGTATCTGGCATGATTTTTCTACTAAACGAAAACCAAACCGAGAATAAAAAAATCACGGTTGTATTAATAGCAAGTCGTTTGTTAAATGCTGTTTTAACGATGTTGTATAAGTTCCATGCTCCCCAGGTAGAAATTAGCAAATTGATTAAGCGGCCGTACCAGTGGGAGTATCCGAAACAATACTGGAAAAAGGCAATTATCGCTTGAAAAAACGGGAATTCTGAGCCACTGATTCCGCTGTTATTTCCGGTAAAATCAACTCTTGGATAGAGTACATTGAAATTATATTCGGGCAAATTTCGGGCGATCATTGCGGTTATGGTTTGACGCCAGTTGTGACCAATTTCTAGAGGGGGATTGGTAATTCCTATGCACTGAATTAAAAAAAACACCAATAGGATAAAATGAATTTCATTAAATCGAGATTTAAAATAGGAATGGTTCATGTTGCTTGGTAGGTGCTTAAGAACTTCGCAATTATACGTTTAAAATCACGACAAAACTGTTTCACCCCAATGCTTTGTTGTAAATTGCCACGTAAATTATGAGTTCGGGAAAATTATATCTTTTGGACGGAATGGCATTGATTTATCGTGCATTTTTTGCCTTTAGTCAGAACCCTCGCATTACGAGTAAGGGTTTAAATGCCAGTGCGATGTTTGGATTTACGAATACATTGCTTGATATATTGAATAAGCAAAAACCTACGCACATTGCTGTGGTTTTTGATACAGCGGCTCCTACATTAAGGCACAAGGAGTTTGAAGCGTACAAAGCACATCGGGAAGAAATGCCTGAGGATTTGGTTAAAAGTTTGCCTTACATATTTAAGATTATTGAAGGATTTAATATTCCAGTTATTACCATGGATGGCTATGAAGCGGACGATATTATTGGAACTTTAGCTTGGAAAGCCGGGGATATAGGCATCGATGTTTTCATGATGACCCCGGATAAAGATTTCGGTCAATTGGTAAGGGACAATGTGAAAATTTACAAACCGGGAAGGATGGGTTCGCCTGATGAAATATTGGGTGTTGAGGAGATTTTGAAAAAATGGGAAATCACGGAAATAAAGCAAGTTATTGATATTCTAGGATTGTGGGGTGATGCTTCGGACAATATCCCCGGTGTACCGGGAGTGGGTGAGAAAACCGCGAAAAAACTAATTGCTGAGTATGGAAGCATTGAGAATATTCTAGCGAATACCGATAAACTCAAAGGGAAAATGCAAGAAAATATGATTGCATTTGCAGAACAAGCCAAAATAAGCAAGTGGTTAGCGACTATTGACACACAGGTTCCAGTTGAACTGGATTTAGTGAGCTTACAATTGGATCCAATTGATGAAGAGAAGCTTCGGGATGTTTTCGAGGAACTTGAATTTAGAACATTGGCCAAACGGGTTTTGGGTTTTGCGAACACCAGCGAAGAAAATTCGGATAGTTCTGCAACTGCTAAAACCAAAGTAGTTAAAAAGGCTTTGCCTACAAATCCATTGCAGGGTTCTTTGTTTGACGCTCCTATGTCGGATAATAATGCTGTTTTGGAGGGGAATGATACCGATGATTTTGGGGATGAAGAGTTTAACAATGTCCCCAAATTGACCATCAAGGATGTTTCTCACCAATATACCATTGCAATTTCGACAGACGATAGAAAAAAACTAATTGCTGAATTGCAACAGGCAGATTATTATTGTTTTGATACGGAAACAACCAACGTAGAATCGTTGCAAGCGGAAATTGTAGGACTTTCATTTTCCACAGCGCCGCACACGGGTTGGTATGTGCCAATATCTTCAAATCGGGAGGAAGCGGTTCAGATTCTGCAAGAGTTTTCATCGATTTTTAATTCTAAGCAATTGAAAATTGCTCAGAACATTAAATACGACGTCGCGGTACTGAGAAACTATGGGATAGAGGTAGCGAGTCCCTGGTTTGATACACTGCTTGCTCACTATTTATTAGAACCAGACAAACGCCACAACATGCAGGTTTTAAGCGAAGATTATTTGAATTACACTCCAATTTCCATTGAAACATTGATTGGGAAAAAGGGTAAAAATCAAGGGAATATGCGGGATGTGGCTATAGAGAAAATTGGAGAATATGCTGCGGAGGACGCGGATGTTACATTGCAATTATTTTTAATTTTTAGAGAATTAATAGTACAACAAGGTGTAAAAGAGTTGTTTGAAACGGTAGAGATTCCTTTGGTGCATGTTTTGGAAGATATGGAACGATCTGGGATTGCCTTGGATGTAGATTTTTTAAAGCATTATAGCGGTGAGTTATTGTCGCAAATGCAATTGGTTCAACAGCGAATCTTTGAAGCTGCTGGATTTGAATTTAATATATCCTCGCCACAACAAGTGGGTAAGGTTCTTTTTGAACAATTGCAATTATTGGATAAACCTAAAAAGACAAAAACAGGTCAATACCAAACGGATGAAGAGACGCTGCAGGGATTGGTTGGTAAGCACGGAATTGTTCAAGATATTTTAGATTTCAGGGCATTGCAGAAATTAAAATCAACGTATGTAGACGCATTGCCCGAACTGGTAGATGTAAAAACAGGTAGGGTTCACACGCATTTCAATCAAGCGGTAGCTGCTACGGGTAGATTAAGTTCACAAAATCCCAATTTGCAGAATATCCCGATTCGCACGGAATTAGGTAGAGAGATACGAAAAGCTTTTGTTTCCGGTGATTCAGGAAAGGTTTTGTTAAGTGCCGATTATTCTCAAATCGAATTGAGAATAATTGCTCACATTTCTGGGGATCCCGGTATGAAAGAGGCTTTCCAATTGGGGTATGATATCCATACAGCTACGGCGGCGAAGGTTTGGGGCGTGAATATTGATGAGGTGGATAAGGAAATGCGGAGGAAAGCAAAAACTGTGAATTTTGGGATCATTTATGGTATTTCCGCGTTTGGATTGAGTCAGCGCGTGGGTATTAGCCGGGGTGAGGCCAAAGAGATTATTGATAACTATTTCCGCGAATTTGGTGGGGTTAGGGATTACATGGACGAGGCTGTAAGAAAGGCTCAAGAGCATGGGTATGTTGAGACCATTCTGGGAAGAAGAAGATACATTCGAGACATTCATTCTCGCAATGCTGTAATGCGCGGATTTGCTGAAAGAAACGCCATCAATGCTCCAATTCAGGGAAGCGCTGCGGATATGATTAAGGTGGCCATGATTAAAATCCACGATTGGCTTATGGCGGAAAAATTGTCTACACGCATGTTGTTACAGGTGCATGACGAATTGGTTTTTGATGTGCCAAAAAGTGAATTGGAATACGTACAGCCGAGAATTTGCGACTTGATGGAAAATGCAATGTCGTTGAGTGTGCCGGTTTTGGTTGAATCCGGCGTAGGAAACAACTGGTTAGAGGCTCATTAATTGTAAAACTTCCATTGTACCCCTACGCGGAAACGGTAGGGTTGGATGGGGTAGTAGGAAACAAAGTCGTACCGTGGATTTAATCCAGGAACAAACACGGATTCGTTGAAATGCTCTAATTTGAAATAGATGATTGCCGATTGAATCTGTGCGGTGAGGTAAGCATCCAATTGAAGGTAATTGCCGGATTTTTGCGATTGTTGCAAATTGTAATAGAAGCTTAATGCATCGGGTCTGTATTCAACCGGGGTGAAGGAGCCCGTATACCAAGCGTTTAAACCAATTCGGGTTCGCATGGTTTTTTTGAACAGAAAATATTCTAAGTAGAGGTCTGTAAAACTGGTAAATTTGGGTATTCCGAAATTCAACAATCCATTTAAGCTATCGGTTTTAAATATTTGATAGGAAATAATTTCATTAATTGTAAAATGATTAATTTTCTTCTCTATCCTGAAATTAATAGATTGATAATTTATGGTGTTTTGAATTTGTATAGGTTGTGCTGAGTTAAGCCGTAAAACGGGATTTGAGAGTGATCCAAGTTTGAACTCAGTAAGGGCTATGGTGTGGTTTTTGGGAGCGGTTTGTTGTTTTGGGTTTGAAGAAAATAAATGAGAAACAGAGTTTTTGGAAAAATAGCGTAAGGTAATTGAAACCTGATTATGATCCATTTGATTAAATGGATTGTTGTATTGAAAATGATTGGAATAAAATTGCTGATCAAATAAGCTAGGGGCTTGTTTTTGAGCAAAGGCATTTATGCTTAGGAATAAAGGATGGTACAAATGAGTAATCCTCATGCCATCGATAATATAACTTTCATTGGGTCTTGTTTTAATTGTATCCGGTAAATGCTGTGGTTTGGATTCCACTTTTCGGGCAATTTGTTTAATGGTTAAGAGGTGATTTATTTCCGTGTGATAGCCGTTTTGGTTATAGCCCGAGTAAAAGTAAGTAGCCTTTAATTTAAAATTTGAATAAGCGCTAAATCGATAATTGGCTTCCGTTTTAATTGCGGAGGTGGCATATTTTTTTTGGCCCAATTGGGAAAAGTTGGGTTGCAGTGAGGAGGTTTTGGCCGATTGGTGCATCCAATGAAACACCCAATAATTTTCTGGTTGTTTCGATGAATTTCGTTGAATACCCAGTTGATGGGTAGATAGTTTCCATACGGAGGAATCGTTTATTTTTTTATCGTATTGGAAATAGTTGGGTCCGTAGAATCCTGTATCTCTTTTGGTATCGGCGTATTGAAAACGCGTTTTTTCCCAGGTTGATTCTTGTACAATTTTTAGGTTTTTAGACAGTGAATATTGATGGGCTAGTAAGTGGCTGTTGTTACCAAAAAATGATTTTGCGGGTGCAGATAATCGGGATTCAAACGGGCCGAAGGTTCTAAATCCCAATTGGGAAGTATCAATGGGTTGCCAATATTGATTTAAGGCCGAAGGATTTACCCCCCCGTATTCATTTCTTCGCAGTCGATTCCAAGTGACAATGGCAAATTGGGTGAATTTTTGGTTTTTGCTATGAAAGTTACTGCCAATTTGGGTGTTGCGTTGGGTATTGTTTTGTCCTGCGCCTAAGATTAGGTCTTCGTTTAATTGGCTTTTATAATCTAGGGTTACGTTCCAAGTAGGCGAGAAATTTTGGGTATGAATGGCATCAAAAACAAAGGTTCTGCCGTTGCCTTGGGTATATTTTAATAGGCTCAGGGGTGCATTGGCTTTGTAGAATTTCATCTCACGGGCTTTTTTTAAGGTAGTAGCGATGGGGTTTAAGCCAATATTCATTTGTGGAGATATTTCTGGAACGCCTAATAATAGTCCCGGAGAGCCTGGTTCGCCTAGGTTAATCCATGCTGTTGCGCCTTTTAATGGATTGGCCGAATAACTAATTACGTTGTCGAAATTATTGGTGTCGGTGCTATAAAATCCCGTGGGTTTGGTTTTCAAATAGGAGTAATTTGATTCCAATGGAAAGATGCCCGGCTTTTTCTTTTTTTTCAATGCGGCTAATGAATCTTTTTTTGAGGTAGCGGCATCTTCTTTTGCTTCCATGCCTTTGAATCGACTTAAGTCGATGGCTGGTTGAGCCAAGGACACAGTGCTAAGTAACAGACCAAAATAAAAACTAATCCACCCTTTGATGGTTATAGATTTACGGGGAAGGCCTCTGAAATGGGAAAAATTTAGCACGTGCATGCAAAATTGCATTAAAATTGGTGGTAATCTGAATTTTTTTGTTTTTATCGATTGAAAAAGTATTTCTTTACAACATGGAATGGTCTGTGATAATTGGAATTATTTTGGTTTCTACTGTTAAGTATGTTATTGGGGTTGGAATGGCAGTTTTATCGGTTTCGTCGCCGTGGTTGGGTTTATTATATACTTCCTTGGGTGGCATCTTGGGGGTGAGTATTTGGGTGTATTGGGGCGATAAAATTCAAGAGGGCTATGTGAATTACCGCAAAAAGCGGGGACATGTTTTTAAGCGATTTTCGGCAAAAAATCGATGGTTAGCTAGCATAAGGGTTCAGGGGGGATTGCCTATTTTGGCATTGTTAGGACCTGCAATAATTAGTTTGCCCGTGGCCTGTTTTGTAGCTACAGGAATGGGTATAGACCGTTGGAAAATTTGGAGGGCGATTAGCTTATCGGTGTTGTTATGGGGCGCTGTGTTTTTTGGATTATTGATATTTTTTGATATTGATTTATCCCATTATTTCCGACATATTTTTTAGTTTGTTTGGCGATGGGATTTGCCTATTGTAAATTGGGCGATATTTCTGAGTTTCTGATGATTAAACGTATTTACTCGCTGTTAGTACTTTCCATTGTTTTATTGGTGGGATGTAAACGAGAGCCTATTTCGTGGGATAATAGAATTGCTGCCCCATTGTTTTCAACGCAACTTCGGTTAGGTAATATCAATAATGCCAACTTTCAGCCCAATTTGGTGGATTCCAGTTACCGATTGGTTTATGAAAATTTGGTGTACAGCTATCGTATGGAAAATGTGCGAGCCTACGATACGGGATTGTCGGTGTTTTTTACCTTAAATCGACTAAAACTAAACGATCAAAAAATCAATCGATCCATCACTTTGGGTGAGATTAATCCAATTTTTAACTTGTTGGATGGCCAAACGGCCATTGTACCTGCGCAGAATCAGCAGAACTTATCGCCGGTTCAGATAGATGCGAGTGCATTTTTTGAAACGGCCACTTTGGATAGCGGCTATATGGATATTTCACTCACTAATTCATTGCCTGTTCGGGTGAAATTATTGGTGTTTGAATTATTGAATGCCGATGACAACAGCGTGGTGGCTTTGGATTCTTTTCGGGATATTGATACGGGAACAACGGCTACGCGGAGGATTGATTTGGCAAATAAAACGGTTACTAAGAATTTATTGGGAAGTATAAAGTTATTGCAAACGGAGGCGAGCAATGGACCTGTATTAATTCAGGCCAACAAAGGGGTGAACGTAGAATTGGCAGTAACTCGATTGCGGCCGAGACGGGCAATTGCCGCGTTTCCGTCCCAAACGGTGATTTCGCAGGACGAGGGCTTGACGGTTTTTATGGGGGGTGCGGAAGTGAAATATTTTAAAACCAAGCGCGGAAGGTTGCGAATTAACTTGGTGAGTACCATTGAAGAAGACATGACGATGTTTTTCAAAATCCCATCGGCCAGTAAAAACGGCAAAGTGTTAGAGTCTACGGTAAAATTGCCTGGAGCGGCCAAGGGTTCGGTTTCTACAAGGTTTGAAGATTTTGATTTAACGGATTATATGATTGATTTCCGGGGGAAAGATCCGGATGTAAAGGACACAGTGAATACTTTTCATCAGATATTGTTAGTGACGTTGGATAGTTCCGGGAGGAAGGTTGAAGTTGGGTTAAACGACAGCATACGAATTGAATACCGTATGGAAGGGCTGTATCCGGATTATGCGATTGGATATATGGGTAATTCCCTTAACCAGACGGGATTGCAAAAAGCACCTTTCGATTTGTTTAAAGGGGTAAATTCGGACTTACGGTTGAAGGATTTTAAAGTTAGCTTGATTTTAAAAAATAGCATTGGAGCAGACGGTAGGATTCGTTTAAATTCATTGGCTGGGGAAAATGTATTTACGGCGAAGACTGAATCGTTAAAAAGTGAGGTATTGGGCCAAGATTTACTGGTTACATCTCCGCCATTTAAACGAGATGCATACACGGAAACGGAGATAGTATTGGACTCAAGTAACTCAAATATTAGAGCATTTATTGAGAATTTACCTCAGCAATTGCAGTATGATTTGGATTTAGAAACCAGTCCCAATGGGAATGTAAACAATTGGGGGGATTTTGTTTTTGATAACAGTAAGGTGGATGTGATTTTAAAGATTGAAGCTCCTGCGCAGCTATCATTTTCGGAACTAGTTTTGCGGGATACACAATCCTTGGAATTAAGCAGTTTGGGTGATTTGTCCAGAGTGAAATCGGCGATTATGGAGATAACAGCCAGTAATGGATTTCCGTATGGGGCAAAAATTGGAATTTCTTTGTTGGATAATTCAATGAATTTGCTGGAAACATTGGATATAACGGGGGAGTCCGGAATGATAGAACCTGGAATAGTATTGCCCGATGGCACACCTGTTGAGGAGGTGGACTCGAAATTGGAGATTGCTTTACCTAGAAAGAAAATAGGGTCTTTGCAACAAGCGAAATTTGTAGCGATAGAAGCTAGGTTGATAAGCGATGGAGCGATGAAGAAATTAAACAGTGCGTATGGGTTGCAATTGAAAACAACATTGGATTGTGAATATGAGGTTAGGGTAGGAGGAAAGTAAGATGAGGAGAACTTTTATAAATAGCCTAAGGATGGTAAAATCCAATTTGATTTTGGGATTGGTTTTTTGTTTGATCATTACAGGCGTAGGAAAAATTAAGGCACAAACACCAGCGATTAAAAGCGATTTCACCGTTGCTTCGGCGACTGATACTACCCAAATGATGGAATTTGACACGGCCACGGTTGATAGTATCATTAATTCGTATTCATCCAATTATACAGGGTGGTATATTCCGTATACGTCGCGTTTAAGTCCAGAAATTTCGTTCTTTACTGGGAGTAATGTATTGCCTCAGGCCATGTTAAACCGGATAGCCTTTGGGGGGCATATCGAAACGGATTTAGTGAATAAAGTTGAGCGTCGATTACGGCCAAATAACCGCATGGGATTTGAACAAGCGATAAGTTTAACCGGTCATTTTTATCCTTACGGAAAGGGGTATGAATATTTTGGTTACGGAGGTATTAATTCCAGTATTCAAAGGGAAGACATCAATGGTAGGTTGGAGCGATTTGCGAGTGCTGGGTTGGTGGTACCCGAGAAGGAAAAATCTGAAATTAATAATTCAAAAAACAAGAGCAATTTTGGACTCAATTGGTTGGGTTTGGAATACCGATTTATGGCATCGGCAAAATTTACAGACGATGCGTACCGTGCAATTATGCAGGGGAATGGGTATTACCGCGGTCAAGAATTGAATGTTGGAAAAAATAGATATAAGCAGTTGGGATATTACGGTGCGGAATTTATGTTTTATCGAAATAAACGGAAGAACTCAAAAGACTCTTCTAACTCTTTTGTAGCCCCGGTTACTTGGTTTGTTTCCCTGAGAAATTTGAACAGTTTTCAATCGTTGCGAACCAGTGATATTTCTGTTTTCACTTCGGCA
>JACCDP010414701.1_pt1 | contig 47525 bp, 43 predicted proteins | sample 7445841 | NCBI WGS metagenome assembly JACCDP01 (sample SAMN15323441, study PRJNA562643) | freshwater metagenome | isolation source: river surface water | place: USA:Blue River Watershed | collected 2017-08-17
TCAAGAGCGCCTTCCATATTCAACTTCTTTGGTGGAATCAACTTCTCGGCTTCATCAGAACCAGATGCGCGCATATTGGTTAACTTCTTTTCACGAACTGCATTAACGTCCATGTCATCCGCACGTGAATTTTCGCCGATCACCATGCCTTCATAAACTTCCATGCCTGGTTCGATAAAAATTGTGCCGCGTTCTTGGATTGCGGCAATTGCATAAGATGTTGCAACGCCACGACGATCAGCTACTAATGAACCTGTTGGACGGGTACGTAATTCACCGTGCCATGGTTCGTAACCATCAAACACATGGTGAAGTAAACCGGTACCACGAGTTTCAGTTAAGAACTCGGTGCGGAATCCAATAAGGCCTCGTGACGGAACGCGCCAATCTAAACGAATCCATCCGGTACCGTGATTAACCATCTGTTCCATGCGACCTTTGCGCAGCGCCATCAATTGTGTGATGACACCCAAATAATCTTCAGGGCAATCGATTGTTAAACGCTCCATCGGTTCATGAAGTTTTCCATCAACTGTTTTTGTAACAACTTGTGGCTTACCAATTGTTAATTCAAAACCTTCGCGCTTCATAATTTCAACTAGCACTGCAAGCTGAAGTTCACCACGTCCTTGAACTTCCCAAGCATCTGGTCGCTCAGTGTTGTTGATGCGCAATGAAACGTTACCGATTAATTCTTTATCCAAGCGATCTTTAACTTGGCGGGCAGTTAGCAACTTGCCTGATTGGCCAGCTAAAGGAGAGGTATTAATACCAATAGTCATGGAAATTGATGGATCATCAACGGTAATTAGTGGCAGTGCATGTGGATCTTCGGCATCTGCCAAAGTTTCGCCCAATGTAATGGTTTCGATACCAGCAATCGCAATGATGTCGCCAGGGCCTGCTTTTTCAGCTGGCACGCGCTCAAGCGCTTCAGTCATCAAAAGCTCGGAAATCTTTACCTTTGCAATAGTGCCATCGGTTTTAATCCAAGAAACAGTCTGACCTTTAGAGATTTCACCTTCATGTACACGACAAAGAGCAAGACGACCCAAGTATGGCGATGAGTCCAAGTTTGTAACGTGCGCTTGCAGTGGAGCGCCTTCGTGATATTTAGGAGCTGGGATAGTTTCATAAATAACATCAAATAGCGCATCTAAATTATCTGCATCTGGCATGCCACCATTATCTGGGCGATTTGTGGAAGCTCGTCCTGCTTTTGCTGATGCATAAACAATTGGGAAATCAATTTGATCTTCACGTGCATCTAAATCAAGGAACAACTCATAAGCTTCATCAACTACTTCTGCAATACGTGAATCTGGTCTATCAACTTTGTTGATTACTAAAATAACTGGCAAATTCTTTGAAAGCGCTTTACGGAGCACAAAACGGGTCTGAGGTAGTGGACCTTCTGAAGCATCAACTAAAAGAATTACACCATCGACCATTTCTAGTCCGCGTTCCACCTCTCCACCGAAATCTGCGTGGCCAGGAGTATCAATAATGTTAATGACTTTGTCACCACGTTTAACCGCAGTGTTCTTTGCAAGAATGGTGATGCCCTTTTCGCGTTCAAGATCCATCGAATCCATCATGCGGTCTTGGCCCTCTTCTTGCTTCTTGTGAGCCGCAAAAGCGCCAGACTGCCACAACATCGCATCAACTAGTGTGGTCTTTCCATGGTCAACGTGCGCAATGATTGCCACGTTACGAAGTTCGTCGCGGCTCTTTAGTGTTAAACCTTTTAAATGCTCTTGTTTTTTATACATTAAATCTAAACTCCACAACGTCGCCATCTTGCATTACATAGTCTTTGCCTTCCATGCGTACTTTGCCATTTTCCTTAGCTGCTTGCATGGAACCGAACTCCACCAAATCTGCAAAATGAACTACTTCTGCTTTGATGAAACCTTTTTGGAAATCGGTGTGAATCACACCGGCTGCAACAGGTGCAGTGTCGCCTTTATGAATAGTCCAAGCGCGTGCTTCTTTTGGACCCGCTGTTAGATAAGTTTGCAGGCCAAGATTCTTGAAACCAACTCGTGCAAGTGTGGTTAAGCCTGGCTCTGATAAACCAATTGATTCCAGAAGTTCTTGGGCGTCTTCTTCTGGAAGTTCGGCAAGTTCTGCTTCAGTTTTAGCATCTAAGAAGATCGCTTCTGATGGTGCAACTAGCGCTTGCAGCTTTTCACGGAGCGCTTTGTCATTTAACTCAGCCGCATCGACATTGAATACGTACAAGAATGGCTTGGCAGTTAAAAGGTGAACTTCTTTCAAAATTTCCAAATCTAAACCAGCTGTTGAAATTGGTTTACCGGCTTCAAGAACTGCGTTAGCTTTCTTTAATTCTTCAAGCAGCGCTTGCTTCTCTTTATTCTGCTTCGCCTCTTTTTCGATTCGTGGCATCTGCTTTTCAATACTCTGTAAATCTGCGAGCGCTAATTCGGTATTAATAGTTTCCATGTCGCTTGCAGGATCGATGCGACCATCAACGTGGACCACATCACCATCATTAAAGACTCGTATAACTTGGCAGATGGCATCAGTTTCGCGGATGTTGGCTAAGAATTTATTGCCAAGGCCCGCACCTTCAGATGCGCCTTTTACGATTCCGGCGATATCTACGAATGAGACAGTCGCAGGCAGAATCTCTTTAGAGCCAAAGATCTCAGCTAACTTCTTAAGGCGCTCATCCGGCACTCCCACAACGCCAACGTTTGGTTCGATGGTGGCGAATGGATAGTTAGCTGCCAAGACATTGTTCTTAGTCAGCGCATTAAAAAGGGTCGACTTTCCAACGTTTGGTAGTCCGACGATTCCGATTGAGAGGCTCACGAGGAGTAGAGCCTACGCGTAAATGTCAGTGGCTCTTGCCATGATTGCCCCATGCAGACGGCAATTGTGATGCTTTTAATCGGTTTAGCGCTAGGCGCTGCCCTTGGATATTTGATTGGGCTTCGCAAAAGCCCGGCTGTTGATATCTCTGCACAGTTAAATCAGCGCGATACATCTTTAGAGATGAAAACATCACTCGAAGAACTCTCAAAGAAAGTTACTGCTCTTAGTACGCAGACAGCAGAGGCTGATAAAGCTCGCGCAACTGCTGATGCTGCTCTCAAACAAGAGCTCACAAATATGGCCTCTATTAATACCAATTTATTAAATCAATCCACCAAGTTGGCAGGTGCACTCGCAAGTTCGCAGACCCGCGGTAAATATGGCGAAGCTCAACTCGAATCACTACTTGAATCAGCAGGATTGATTGAAGGTGTTCATTACGAAGTCCAACGTGGCACTACCAACTCTGAAGGTGTGGCCGGAATTCCCGATGTAAAGATCTCTATGCCTGGTGGGCTAGATATTTATATCGATTCCAAATTTCCATTTGCAAATTACTTCTCCGCTATTGAAAGTGATAACTCTGAAGAGCGTGCGCGATTAATGAAGCTACATGCCGATGATTTATTAAGACACATCAATGATTTAGCAAAGCGCAAATATGCGAATATTGCAGGATCGGCCAATTTCGTAGTGGTATTCGCGCCATTTGAATCCATTTTGGCTGAAGCGTTAATTGCCAATAAGAATTTACTTCAGGATGCATTCGATAAGAATGTCACCGTTGCTACCCCATCAAATATGTTGGCCCTACTTCGCACGGTAAGCATGGGTTATTCACGTAGCCAATTGGCAGAGAATGCTCATAATATTCAAATTGTGGCTGGCAAATTGGTAGATAAGATTTCAACTGCACACGAACATATTGATACTTTAGGTAAGCGAATCCTTTCAACCGCAACTGCATTTAATCAGATGGTCGGAACTGTAGGTTCGGCAGTTACTAAAGATGTAAATGAGATGATTGATTTGGGTCTACCCAACAACCAGTTAGAAACACCGAAACTTATTAATCCGGAGGTGCGTTCTATCTCCGGCGGCAGCAAGATGAGCGATTTTATTGATGTAGAGGCGGATGAATAATGGTTTCAAATAGGAATCTTGACAACACACTTAAAGTCTTAAATAAGATCAAATTAAAGAAAGAGGGCGTAGCTACCCTGCAAGCTTTCTTCATTTTCTTCTTCGCATCAATCGAACATTTGATTCGCAGAGATTATGGAATTGTTACCGGCGTAATCATTTTGGCGATGTTTATTCTTGGTAATCGCTTTGGCAGAGATGGCGTTGCCTATGTTGCTGTAGTTACGCCACCGCTTGCTTTTGGCGCAACCGCACTTTTTTGGGCCCTAATTTCTTACAACATCAGAATTATGAAAGTTGGACTTGAATTAATTGGTTCGCTTGCATCGGTTGCACCATGGTTAATACTTGGCGCGATTTATGGTTGGTATACCTTCTTACATCAGCGTGCTCAAAAGCGCATCGCCACAGCACGCGCCCGCGCTTAAATTACTTCTTAAGATCTTTTCGTAATTCGCGTGGTAGCTGAAATAGCAGCGTCTCTTCTTTTGCTGTGACGGTCTCTACTGTGCCATAGCCGCGATCTGCTAACCACTTCAATAAATCTTCAACCAAAAGTTCCGGAACCGATGCGCCGCTTGATACTCCGACGGTATTTACATCATGTAGCCAAGCGCTATCGGCTTCATGGGCATAATCAATTAGATATGCGTTCTTTGCACCATACTCTTTGGCAACTTCTACCAAGCGCACAGAGTTAGAAGAATTGGTCGAACCCACTACTAAAACTAAATCACACGCTGGTGCAATCTGCTTCATCGCCTCTTGGCGATTTTGAGTTGCATAACAGATGTCATCTGATGGTGGATCAATAATTTCTGGAAAGCGTTTCTTTAGCTCTGCGACGGTTTCCATAGTCTCATCTACAGATAATGTGGTCTGAGAAAGCCAAGCCAACTTCTTGCCGCTCTTTGGCTGAACAGTACGCGCCATGTCAACGCCTTCGATCACAGTTACCCGGCCTGGCGCTTCGCCAGCGGTGCCTTCAACTTCTTCGTGGCCATCATGTCCGATCATGATGATTTCTAAATCTTCATTTGCATAACGTCGCGCTTCATTATGAACCTTTGTAACCAAAGGACAGGTAGCATCAATTGTCTTTAAGTGACGAGCTGCAGAATCCGCATGTACTTGTGGTGAAACTCCATGCGCGCTAAATACTACGGTCGCACCTTCTGGAACTTCATTAACTTCCTCAACGAAAATCGCACCATGTTTCTCTAATGATTCGACAACATATTTATTGTGAACGATTTGTTTACGAACATAAACCGGTGCGCCATAAACTTCTAAAGCTTTTTGAACGGTTACGACAGCGCGGTCAACACCAGCGCAGTAGCCACGTGGGGCTGCTAGTAGCACCTTCTTGCTTCGCTCCGTAGTCATGTCGGGTAAGTGTATTAGGCTCACCCGCATGCTTGAAAATTCAGAGGAGCAGCCAGCGCCAGTACGCGTGGTCTCTGAAATTATCAAGGAATATATAGATGCGCTCGGTCCAATTTGGATCGAAGGCGAACTTTCACAAATTAATTCTCGTAAAGATTTCACCTATATGGTGCTTCGAGATTCCAGTGTTGATATGAGTATCTCACTTGCCTGCCCTTCCGGAATTTTCTCAAAGCAGAAAGTGGGCGAAAATGCACGAATCAAGATTTTTGCAAAGCCCTCTTGGTACACCAAAAACGGTTCGGTCTCATTCTGGGTCCGCGAAATTAAAGCGGTAGGAGTCGGAGAGCTATTAGCAAGATTGGAAATGTTAAAGAATCTCTTAGCTGCTGAAGGTCTCTTTGATGCAAAGTGGAAGAGAGAATTACCGCTTCTTCCAAATAAAGTTGGTTTGATCTGTGGCCGCAACTCAGATGCCGAAAAAGATGTTCTAGAGAACGCAAAACGTCGCTGGCCATCTGTGCAATTTGAAATTCGTGAAGTTCAAGTGCAAGGTGCGGATGCCGTTATTCAAGTCAGCGCTGCGCTTAAAGAACTAGAAGCTGATCCCAAAGTTGATGTCATCATCATTACCCGCGGTGGCGGATCATTTGAAGATCTATTGCCATTTAGCGATGAAGGTTTAGTCCGATTGGCGGCAAGTTGCAAGACTCCAATCGTTAGCGCAATCGGCCATGAGAAAGATTCACCACTACTTGATTTAGTTGCAGATTACCGAGCTTCTACTCCAACAGATGCTGGCAAAAAAGTAGTTCCGGATCTCAATGAAGAGTTGGCGCTAATCGAATCTCTGCAGATGCGCGCCAAGCGCACCTTTACCATGCGCCTCGAACGTGAAAGCGATCGCATCAAGTCGCTCTTTGATCGAAGAATTGCATTTGTTCATCGCATCAAATTGGCAGAAGAAGATCTGCAACATCTCTTGGCTCGAGTTCGTTCGCTATCTCCACAATCAACCCTCGAACGTGGATATGCAGTAGTCCAACGCTCTGATGGCAATGTGCTAAGGAGCGCTTCGGATGTAAGTAGTGGTGATGAAGTTCGCATCCGCTTAGCCCAAGATTCAATATCCGCGACTATCAATTAATTCTGATTAGAGAGTAAATTAAAGACATGGCCGAAAAGGTTTCCTACGAAAAGGCTCGTGAAGAGCTCACTAAAGTTGTCGAGCAGCTAGAAGCAGGTTCAGCAACTCTAGAAGAGTCATTAAAACTCTGGGAACGCGGCGAAGAGTTGGCAAAAATTTGCCAAGATTTATTAGATGGCGCAAAGGCAAAGATCGAAAAATGACCTTTAGCTACTCTGATTTACTTCCAATTGGTGAAGATCAGACCAAATACCGCCTCTTAACCAAAGAGGGTGTAAGAGTTGTAAAGCATGGCGATCTGGAATTTCTTGAAGTTTCACCTGAAGCGCTGACAAAATTAACCGAAACTGCGATTCACGATATCAATCATTATCTTCGCGCCGCCCACTTGGAACAATTAGCCAAAATCCTAAAAGATCCAGAGAGCTCTCCTAACGATCGATTTGTGGCGTTAGATTTGTTAAAAAATGCCAACATCGCAGCAGGTGGAGTACTGCCAATGTGCCAAGACACTGGCACCGCATTAGTTATGGGCAAGAAGGGCCAATTTGTTTTAACTTCCGAAAAAGATGAAAAATCTATATCAGAAGGTGTTTACAACGCATACACAAATTTAAACTTACGTTATTCACAAATGGCACCCGTAAATATGTGGGATGAGAAAAATACGGGCAATAACCTTCCTGCTCAGATAGAAATTTATGCGGATTCAGATCACCAAAATGAATATAACTTGCTCTACATCGCCAAAGGCGGAGGCAGTGCAAATAAATCTTTCCTCTACCAAGAGACTAAGGCCGTTTTAAATAAAGATTCTTTCTACCCATGGCTCGAAGAGAAACTTCGCTCTTTAGGTACAGCAGCTTGCCCGCCTTATCACTTAGCAATCGTGGTTGGCGGAACGAGCGCAGAGCACACTTTAAAGACCGCCAAACTTGCCTCCACAAAGTATTTGGATAATCTGCCAACCACCGGTGATGCCGCAACTGGGCATGCATTCCGCGATCCAGAGGTGGAAGCTGAAGTTCTAAAAATTACCCAAGCGCTTGGTATAGGTGCGCAATTTGGTGGCAAATATTTCTGCCATGATGTTCGGGTAATTAGATTGCCGCGTCATGGCGCTTCCCTTCCAATTGCAATCGCAGTCTCCTGCTCAGCTGATCGCCAAGCAAAAGCGAAAATCACCAAAGATGGCATTTTCATTGAAGATTTAGAACGCGAACCGGCGCATTTCCTACCTGAAACGACTGACGAACATCTTGATGACAATGTTGTAAAGATTGATTTATCAAAGCCAATGTCTGAAATTCGCGCAGAGCTTTCAAAATATCCAGTTAAAACAAGGCTCTCATTAACTGGCACTTTAGTAGTCGCGCGCGATTTAGCTCATGCGAAAATCAAAGCACTTATTGATAGCGGTCAGGCGATGCCGGAATATATGCAGAAATATGCTGTGTATTACGCAGGCCCTGCAAAGACTCCAACTGGTTTTGCATCTGGATCTTTTGGTCCAACTACTGCAGGCCGCATGGATTCTTATGTCGAACAATTCCAAGCAGCAGGCGGTTCTTTTGTAATGCTTGCGAAGGGAAATCGCTCTAAGCAGGTGACCGATGCATGCAAGAAGAATGGCGGTTTCTATCTTGGTTCTATTGGCGGACCTGCAGCGCGCTTAGCCCAAGATTGCATCAAGAAGGTAGAAGTGCTGGATTTTGAAGAGTTAGGAATGGAAGCAGTCTGGAAAATTGAGGTCGAAGATTTCCCAGCATTTATCGTGGTCGACGATAAGGGAAATGATTTCTTTGCAGAGAGCGCAAAGCCGCTAACTATTCGTAAGCAATCTGAAATTTAATAAATTTAGATAATTAGAATTAAATAATTAGTAAGCGCCGCGAACATTGTGGCGATATAACGCCTTACATGGCGAGCCATAACGCTTATCAATGTAGTTAAGTCCCCAACGAATCTGAGTCACTGGGTTGGTGCGCCAATCAAGACCAACTGATTCCATCTTGGTGGCTGGGAAAGATTGCGGAATGCCATGTGCGCCCGAGCGGTAGTTATGCGCCTTGTAGTTCCAATGCGATTCCTTGGTCCAAAGCTTTACTAAGCACTTCTCTTGAGAGGCGTTCCATCTCTTATATTCGGTTCGAATAATTGAGAAAGCTACCTGCTTCGCGCCATTTGGAGTGCGAGCTAATTCGATCTGGCGGCTGGCAAGTGCAACTGCGCGCAGGTCGATTGCTGAAACAGATTTCTTGGTATTTAGGTTGGCATAGAGCGCAGCAACCTGCTTATCTGGATTCTCTTGGTGAACCTGGCTTGCAACCAGGTAGGCGCCATTTTGATTAGTTTGATCAGGTAGCGAGAGCTGGGTAGTCATTGGAAATTCAAGACCATGGGCAGCTGGAGTTGCCGAAGAGATTACGACCATGGTCGCAACCATGGTTAAGGCAGCGCGAGCGCGACCAGCAACGAGCGCTTGATAAAAGCGATCAATCTTCATGGCCTCACCTGCCTTTCTAATCCTGTTCGAATCCTGATCGAATCCTCATCGAGTTAGCCTGGGTCGCCCCGAGCACTGCCATAGGCTTTCAATCACCACCGACATCTCCAAATTACGACCCGCATGTTGTTATAAAAAACTTTCTCCACAAGAAAATTGGATCGACAAAAGTGCAGGTCAGAACGGGGTATGTCCGATTTGCCCTTATTTGTCCGTGTGAGATTTTTAGGGTTTCGTCACATTTTCAAGCAGAGGCTCAAGTGTGATTTAAGGGCTATTAGAGCGCAATTGGCCCCTCTAAAAGCTCGGTTACCAAGGCAGCGATCTGAGAGCGCTCGCTTCGAGTAAGAGTTACATGTGCAAAGAGCGGGTTACCTTTGAGAGTTTCCACCACAGCGACCACGCCATCATGGCGGCCAACGCGCAAATTATCTCTCTGCGCGACATCGTGGGTTAAGACCACTCTGGATTGCTGGCCGATTCGAGATAGGACCGTAAGCAGTACGCCGCGTTCAAGCGACTGAGCTTCATCGACGATTACGAAGGCGTCATGAAGTGATCGGCCACGGATATGAGTAAGCGGCAAGACTTCGATAAGCCCTCGAGCAATAATTTCATCGATAACCGGTTGGCTAACTAGCGCACCTAAAGTATCGAAGACCGCCTGCGCCCAAGGCGACATCTTCTCGCCCTCTGAACCAGGTAGGTAACCGAGCTCTTGGCCACCGACTGGATATAGCGGTCTAAAAATTACAACTTTCTTATGTTGGCGACGTTCCATAACCGCTTCAAGTCCTGCTGCTAAAGCGAGGGCAGATTTACCAGTGCCCGCTCTGCCGCCAAGAGAGACGATTCCAATTTCTGGATCTAGAAGAAGATCAAGTGCAACTCTCTGTTCTGCACTTCTGCCATGGAGACCAAATGCAGTGCGATCTCCTCGAACTAATTGCAGTTCACCACTTGCAGTAATTCTGGCAAGCGCGCTGCCTTTCTCTGAATGTAAAACCACTCCGGTGTGGACTGGATATTTTTCAACAAAATCATGTCGGGTTCGATCGTGCGCATATAGTTCATCGATTACTTTGCCAGGAACTGTCTCTTCCACAATTCCAGTCCAACCAGAATTCATAACTAACTCTGCGCGATACTCCTCTGCTTCAACTCCAACCGAGGAAGCCTTAACACGAAGTGGCAAATCTTTAGTAACAAGTACTACTTCTTTTCCATCTGACATTAAATTCTTTGAAATCGCCAAGATGCGAGAATCATTTGTGCCATCGCGTAAGAATCCTTGAGGCAAAGAACTTAAATCAGTGTGGTTTAGTTCGACCGAAAGCGTGCCGCCCTCTTCGGTAATTTGAATTGGTTGATCTAAACGACCATTTTGAACTCGAAGTTCATCTAAGGCACGAAGTGCGCCGCGAGCGAAGAAACCTAATTCGGGATGATCTCGTTTGGTTTCTAATTCACCAATAACTGCAATTGGAATGACAACTTCATGTTCTGCAAAACGTTTAAGAGCTTGGGGGTCTGCTAGAAGTACGCTGGTATCGAGTACATAAGTCTTCTTGGAACGCTTTCTAGAATTAGTTGCGGACAACTTCTGCTCCTTAAGCCTTGCAAATATTGAGTTTTCATCAATCCAGGCGGGGAAAGCAGTTAAAAGTTACGCCCACCTTTAGACATTTCGGACACGACACGCCCCAGCGCGTGGGGAAAATTAAATGAATTATTTACCGAAGCGGCGATGGCGTTGGGCGTAGGAACGAAGTGCACGTAAGAAATCAACATGGCGAAAATCTGGCCAGTAAGCCTCGCAGAAATAAAACTCAGAATGGGTAGATTGCCAGAGCAGAAAGCCACCTATGCGTTGCTCTCCTGAGGTGCGAATCAATAAATCTGGATCTGGTTGGCCAGCGGTGTAGAGAAATTTAGAAATGACCTCATCGTTTAACTCAGCTGCTGCTTGTTCAAGCGATGCGCCCTTCTCCTTTTCAAAATGCAGATAAGACTTAATCGCATCAACAATTTCGCGACGACCGCCATAGCCAATCGCAATATTCACATCCAGTTTAGAGCCAGAAGTAATTGGTAAATTCTTAAATTGCTCTGCCATCCAATCTGGCAATACATCCAATGCACCAACTACGCGAACATTCCAGCGCTTTGTAGCTGAAAGTTCATCGACCACATTTGAAATGATCTTTAAAAGTTCTTCGAGTTCTTCATGGCTTCGTTTGAAATTGTCGGTTGATAGCAACCAAACAGTCACAATCTTTACTTCTGCCTCTTCGCACCAAATTAAAAACTCTGAGATTTTATTGGCACCAGCTTCGTGCCCACTCTTGGTTGCGACTGTGTTCTGCTTTGCCCAACGACGATTGCCATCAACAATAATTCCAATATGGTGTGGCGTTTGCGTAAAATCTAATTTACGCAATAACCGCTTCTCATACCAAGGATAAAGAAGCGACTTAATCAATTTCTTGATTGAGTTAATTGCCATACTTTCTAACCACGTATCGTTCGGCCCAGATAGAAGCTATCGGAAGCGTTCCGGCAAGTATCAGACCAAGAATATTGATGGTTTTCCAGCGCTTCGCTACAGATAATTGAATCGCGAAAAGTACATAAATTGGATAGAGATACCCGTGCACCATTGGAATCCAAATAGTAGATTGATGCCAGCTTTCGTTCTCCAGCAGATATTTGACTGGCATATATACAAACCAGAGCAAGATCGACATAATTCCAGCGACAATCGCCATGAATCTGAAGCGAGAAACTAGATCAAATTTCATAGTTGCACCTTATCTGAATTTTTTTCCAATCTGCGCTGATAAAGCAGCAAATAAATAGCGGTAATAGCAAATAAGGTCCAGACCACCACATAGGAAATATGTTGCCAGTAATAACCCGGCACCTTATTGCCCATTTCAAATGGCACGATTTCAAAGCCTGAACTTGGCTCTTCACTAATTGCTTGGATAAAAGGCGCATACAGCGGTAAATCGGTTTTGGTTACAAATAATGCGCTATCTACGCGCCCGATTTGATTTCCTTTTGTTTCTGCAACATCTTTACTTTGCGGTGGAACTAGAGTTCCAATTAAGCGAATTTGCTGATCAGTTATTGGAATATCCTTATAAAATCCACGAACCACCAAAATCATGGCATTATCTTTGCTTTGGAATAAACCTACTGACCAATCTCTACCTTTTTCTTGATTTGGAGCAATCCAACTACTAACAAACTTTCCTTCAATAGAAACTCTACGTCCGACAGATTCATCGGTTATTGAACCTGTCGGGGTTATAAGAGAATCAATCGGAATTATTGTTTGATCAATTTCAACTGGATTTTTTAATTCATCAGCTCGGTTCCATTGCCAATTAGCCAATGACAGGAAAATTGCAACCAGCAGAGCGGTAATTAGCCACTGCCATATTCGCTTCATTATGAATCAGATTACTTCTGATCGTCCTTGCGCACATTGTTGAATCGCTTATAGAAACTGCGCAGCAAGAGCACGACTGCCACAGTCAAGAAAATCATTGTGATAGATCCAGCTACGCCTACGTCGTAATTGGTTTTATTCAGATTGTTCATGGTGAGAGAATACCGCCTATGAGTGGCCAGCTAAATATGGACGATAGATATGGGCGCAAAAAGAGCCCTTTGCGCTTGATTCCGTATGTGATTTTTGCGCTATTAATTGGTTGGCTATTTTGGAGCGCAACACATCACTCCAATCCGACTGTAGCGGTTAATCTAATTTCCTTTAAAGAGATAAATGAAAAATCTATGGGAATTACTTTCGATATAACTCGAAATGATCCAAGCCAAGCAATTGATTGCAAACTTACCGCGGTAGATTTTGATAAGTATGTCGTTGGTGAAATAGTCCATCGGATACCTGCTGGCGATAAATCACTGCGAGTAACTACCCAGATTCCCACCCGCGTGCATTCGGTTTCAGCGGATGTAGTTCGCTGCTACCCTGCCAATTAATATAAACTTTCGCATCTAATGGAGAGCAAATGACACAGACCTGGTTAACACAAGAAGCTGCAGATCGTTTAGCGGCAGAACTTGCCGAACTTGAAGGTCCAAAGCGCGCTGAAATCGTTAAGAAGATTGAGGCAGCACGTGCTGAAGGTGATCTAAAAGAGAATGGTGGTTATCACGCTGCTCGCGAAGAACAAGGAAAGAACGAAGCGCGTATCAAGCAGTTAAAACATATGCTCGAACATGCAGTTATCGGTGCTCCTCCGGTTGGCGAAGCAGGCGTAGTTGGCCCAGGAATGATTGTCACTGTTGATTTTGCTGGTGACGAAATGAAATTCTTATTAGGTTCAAGAGAAATTTCTTCAGGTGATTTAGATGTTTATTCAGAGAAATCACCGCTTGGCAGCGCTGTTAACGGCAAAAAAGTTGGAGAAACTGTTGCCTATACGGCGCCAAATGGAAAAACCTTTCAAGTGGCAATTCTTGAGGCGGTTCCATTCGTTTAAAGCGTTACCCTCTCCTTATGTCTAAGGAAAATTCTACTAACGCACATAAAGAGCATACCCATAGAGAGATCATGATCATCATGGGTGGTCTCATGACTGGTTTACTTCTTGCGGCTCTTGATCAAACTATTGTTTCGACAGCGCTAAAGAATATAGTCGAAGAATTTAACGGTCTTAACCATTACACCTGGGTAGTAACTGCGTATTTGCTAACTTCAACAGCTGCGACGCCGCTTTATGGAAAAATTTCAGATTTGTATGGGCGTCGTCCGGTTTTTCAATTTGCAATTGTTATTTTCTTAATTGGCTCAATCTTGGCCGGTGCTTCGCAGAATATGACACAGTTAATCGCCACGCGTGCATTGCAAGGTTTAGGTGCAGGCGGTTTGATGGCGCTGACTTTCGTAATTATTGGAGACATTGTTCCGCCGCGCGATCGAGGCAAATACCAAGGATATTTCGGAGCTGTCTGGGGACTCTCATCGGTTGCAGGACCTTTGCTCGGTGGATATTTCTCTGATCATCCACAAATTCTTGGCATAACTGGTTGGCGCTGGATTTTTTATATCAACGTACCTTTTGCCTTAGCTTCTTTAGTTGTAACTTCAATGGTGCTTCATATTCCGAAAATAAAGCGTGAGCATTCTATTGATTACCTGGGTGCGCTTTTATTAGTCGGCTCAGTTGTGCCAATATTGCTAACACTTTCTGTATATGGACCAGAACATGGCTGGGCAGATGCGCGCACTATCATCTACTTAATAATCGGATTAATTTTGGCAGTTCTATTTATCATGCAAGAAAAGCGTGCGAAAGAACCGATTCTGCCGCTGCATCTATTTCAAAACCACACTTTTAATGTCACATCAATCTTGGGCGCTGTAATTGGTGCTGGCATGTTTGGTGCAATTGTCATGATTCCGCTGTATTTGCAGGTGGTAAAGGGTTATTCTGCATCTGATGCCGGCATTAAATTGATTCCACTTATGCTTGGAATTTTGACGATGTCCATTTACTCTGGAAAAGCAATTTCAAAACATGGTCATTACAAACGTTTCCCAGTAGCCGGAACTGCAATCATGACTATTGGATTGATATTGATGACCCAACTTAAAGTTGACACTCCTTATTGGCAGGTAGCGATCTATGCCGTGTTAGTTGGCATGGGCCTTGGTTTATCAATGCAGACAATCGTGATCGCGCTGCAAAACTCAGTCGAAATGCGCGACATGGGAGTTGCTACCTCTTCAAATACCTTCTTCCGTTCACTTGGAGCTGTTTTTGGTACCGCACTCTTTGGTTCAATTCTTACTAATAGATTGGCTCATTACATGCAATCTGGCTTTGCAGAACTTGCAAAATCAAATCCGGATGCAATTGCAAATTTTGATCAATCTAAACTTGAAGCGCTTACAAATAACTCGGCATTGATTAAAACGTTGCCGACAGAGGTGCAAAACACGGTTTTGCAAGCCTTTGTTAACTCGTTCCATGTGGTCTTCGTATCGGCTGCCCCAGTTACGGCAATGGGAATTATCTTGGCATTGATGTTAAAAGAGGTCAGATTGCGAACCAATGAGGATTACAAGAAGGCCAAAGAGGCAGCTGCCGGAGAACAGTTAGGTTAGTTCTACAAATAAAAAAGCCCCCGACCTCTCGGGGGCTTTTTTATTTCAAATTAATCGTTATTGCGTAATATCGAAAGTAAGCGCAATACTTCCAAATAGAGCCATACTACGGAGACCATTAAGCCAAATCCCACGCGCCATGACTCTTCTTGTGGAACGCCAATAGCAACTGCTTTTGCTGCTTGATCGAAATCCATTGCTAAGAAAAATGTCGCAAGACCGACACCAAATAGCGCTACAAATGGACCGAAAGTTCCGTTGAAGATGAAGTTTCCGCCAAAAATATTTACCACGCCAAGTATTAGGTAACCGATAATGGCGCCCATTGCAATCTTCTTTGCGCGATCAGTAATTTGGATTCTGCCGGTTCGATATGCAAATAGCACACCAGCAAATGCCACTGCAGTTGCAAGAACTGCTTGACTTACAATTCCTGGATAAGCTGATTCATAAACTGCAGAGATGGTTCCGATTACGATTCCCTCTAGCGCTGCGTAAGTGAGTATTAACGCAGGACGTACCTTGCGAGAGAATGCAATTACAAATCCAAGCGCAGTCGCAGCAATTAGACTTCCAATTAGTACACCGCCGCCTAGATTCGCGTTCCATGCAAATGCACCTGTGATCAATAAAATTCCAAAAAGCATTGAGGTGCGAGTTACAACATCATCCATAGTCATACGACCGGTTCGCATTGAGGATGCTGCTGGTGCGTTATAGAGATCTTCTAGCTGTCCGCCTTCTTGGGCGTCATAGCTGGTGTTGAAGCCAGTTGTACCAACATTTGAATTACCCATCGACGCATAACCGCGACGGTTATATCGATTTAGTACCGGGTTACTGCTGTTCATTGATGACTCCTGTCAGGTCTTTCGGTAATAAGAAAACGCGCCGCGGGGGCGCGTTATTCCACATCGAACTGGTGCCCTTGGTGGGGGTCGAACCCACACTGGAAGGATTTTAAGTCCTCTGCCTCTGCCATTGGGCTACAAGGGCCAAACATGCGGGAGCAGTCTACTAGGCGTATTCGCTCCAAAAATCCGCTATTTGGTAAGTCACATTTTGCTTAGCGCTTCAAAATATCGCTTTCGCACTTGCTCGGCCGCTGCGCTCTTTGATGTATCCATCAAAATCTTTTCAAAATCACTATTAGACCAAATTGGAAGAACTTTCTCTCCAGATAGCGCCCATGCCGCCTGTCTTGCTGCGCCATCTGCGACATACTCACCAGCTGGTGGTACAAAAATATCTTGACCGAATATTTCAGTTGCAATCTTTCTGACAGCAGGGTTCTTGGCTGCGCCACCTATTAACAAGATTCTCTTACGTGCAACACCTAATTTTTCTAAACCGTAACCAGCATAGGCAATTCCAGCAATTACGCCTTCGATAGAAGCTCTTGCAATATTACTTGGTGTGAAATTTGAATGCGTTATTCCTTGAATACTTCCTTTAGCATCAGGGCGATCTGGCGTTCTCTCTCCATCAAAATGTGGCATAAAAAGTAGACCGCCAGCACCAGGTTCAGCTTGCAATGCCAACTCGCTATATTTTTCAAAAGTTAAACCAAGCAATTCTGCAGTTGCATTAAAAACTTTGGCAGCATTTAACGTACAAGCCAATGGAAGGAAATTTCCAGATGCATCTGCAAATCCCGCAATCTCACCGGAATTATCTTGCGTTGGAGTAGCAGAAACTGCAAATGCAGTTCCACTGGTGCCTAAAGAAATTATCAAATCACCCACTGTGGCACCCACACCAATAGCGCCTGATGCATTATCGCCAGCGCCTGCCGAAATCCTCAATTTCCCATTATCGAAACCAAACTGATTTGGTTCCAAAACTTTTGGTAGCACTATGTTTGCATGACCTAAAGCTTTTTCCAGAATTTCTAAATCGTATTTGTTGTTAGCAGGATTGAAATAACCAGTGCCAGACGCATCTGATCTATCTGTAAAAAGATAATTAATCTCTTTGCTTCCGGTTAACTTCCAGGAGAGCCAATCATGCGGGAGCGCTACCGCTGCAACTTTTTTGGCATTTTCAGGCTCATTATCTTTGAGCCATCTCAATTTCGTGGCCGTGAACGAAGCAACAAGTTTTGAACCAGTTCGTGTGTGAATATCTGAAAACTCATTATTTAATGAATATGCACTGTTGCTTGATCTAGTGTCGTTCCAGAGTAAGGCTGGCCGAATTACTTCGCCATTTTTGTCGAGCACCACCATGCCATGTTGCTGGCCCGCGATACCGATTGCATCAAAAGATTCCAGGCCACCGACTTCTGCGATTACCTCTTGTAAGGCTTGCCACCAATGTGCAGGATCTACTTCGGTGCCATCAGGGTGCGGTCTCGATGCGCTTGAAATTAATTCTCCGGTTGCAGCATCTCTAACAACTATTTTTACCGATTGGGTTGAGGAATCAACACCTGCCACTTTTTTGATTGAAGCCATAACTTATATTTACCTAAAATATGCGATATGTAAACACTATTACTGAAGTTTGCGCAACTTATTGTTGTCCAAGTTTGAATGCAATTCCATCCAAAATATCAGACTCGCTCGCGATAAATTCTGCTGCACCAACTGCTTTAATGATTTCAGATAGCACTAATGACCCTGCGCCTATTACATCAACGCGACCCGGATGCATATATCCAAGAGCTGCTCGTTCAGCGCGATTAAGTTTCAAGAATTTTTCCGAAACTTGATGAGCTTGATCAGCAGAAATCCGAGCAAGGTGAATTGCATGTCGATCATATTCTGGCAACTCTAAAGCTGCAGCAGCGACGGTTGTGGCGGTGCCGGCAACAGCAATTAAAGATTTGGCGGCTTTAATGTCCACAAATTCAGCCGCAACTGAAATCGCTTTTTGAATATCTAACCTTGCGTTTTCGATTTCGGTGACCGTGGCCGGGTCATTCTTAAAATGACGTTCTGACATTCGTACACAGCCAATATTCACGCTCTTTGCGCTCTCAACCGTGCGGTTTCCAATGACAAATTCAGTAGAGCCACCACCAATATCAATAACCAAATATGGCGCCATTGATTCTGGTAAATCTTTGGTTGCCCCAAGAAAAGAAAGTGATGCTTCCTCTTCACCACTGATGACTTCCAGTTCGATTCCTAATCTTTCTTTAACGCCATTAACGAATAATTCTCGATTCTTTGCATCACGAGTTGCGCTGGTGGCACAAAATCTAATTCTCTCAACTCCTCTGCGCGCAATTTCTGCCGCAAATTTATCTACTGCAAATAATGTTCGTGCAATCGCATCTGGATGGAATTCTCCAGTTTGATCTACTCCTTGGCCGAGACGAACAATCTCCATTTCACGAGTTATTTCACGGAAATTATTGCCCTGAATATCTGCAATTAACAGACGTATCGAATTTGTACCACAGTCAATTGCGGCTACTCGCATGATGCGTCTAGCCACCATTTAGGTAATTTTGATAAGGCTTCATCTCCCAATGGATTTACATCAGGACCTGCTGCAAGCGAATGGGCTACCAATGAATGTAAACATTTCACTCGATCTGGCATTCCGCCTGCGCTAATTCCATCTACTTCTGGAACATCTATTCCTAATGAACTGCCAAGTGCTGAACGCGCAGCTAAATAGTCATCGTGTGCTGCAGCATAAGAGCCTGCCAGTTCAGGATCATTTTGTAGCCTTTCATTCATTTCGGCCATTAAGCCGCCATTTTCTAAGGTTGAGATTGCCCCTGTTAATTTTGGGCAAGTTGCATAATAAAAAGTAGGAAAAGGAGTTCCATCGGCAAGTCTTGGTGGTGTTTCAACAACCGCTGGCTTGCCGCAAGGGCATCGATAAGCAATTGCATGCACATCTCTTGGCTGTCTTTGCAGCTGGCGTCCGATGCAATCTAAATCCCCTTCGCTTACTTCACGGTTCATTTATTTGATTCCCGCTTCGGTTACAGTTGCAATTAAGCGGGTATACCAAGGAACTCCAGTTGGGACATTGGTCGCAACATCATTCGAATTATCTTCGCCCTCTAAGGTAATGTCATTAGTTAATATGTATTGACGTTCACCCGGCAAAACATAATGCAACCGTGCACGTGCTTGGGATTTAATGTAATTTGGATCGTTCCAAAGTTCTAACTCTTTGCGTGCTTCTTCAAGCGCCTTTCGACTTGAATCTACTTGAGTTTGAAGTGCATTTATTTGAGCTCTTTGTGCAAAATATTTCTGAAGCGGAGATCCAATCAAAATAATTGCTCCAAAAAAGAAACTAGCTACCATCAAAAAGCGCGTTGCTTTATCAACGCGCTTTCTGCGGTAGCTACTTCTCTTACGAGGCAATTTTTAATTAGCCCTTGAAACGTGGGAATGCACCACGACCGGCATAGCGTGCGCCTTCTGCTAATTCTTCTTCAATGCGAAGCAGTTGGTTGTACTTTGCAACTCGCTCACTACGAGCAGGCGCACCAGTTTTGATTTGACCGCAATTTGTTGCGACCGCTAAATCTGCAATCGTTACATCTTCAGTTTCGCCAGAACGATGGCTCATCATGCTTCGATAACCAGCACGATGCGCCATTTCTACCGCATCCAAAGTTTCGGTTAGAGAGCCAATTTGATTTACTTTAACTAAAAGAGCATTGGCGGTGTCAGCTGCAATTCCCTTTGATAGGCGCTCTGGATTAGTCACAAATAAATCATCGCCTACTAATTGAACTTTTGAACCAAGTTCTTTAGTGATGGCTGCCCAACCATCCCAATCATCTTCATTTAGCGGATCTTCAATTGATACCAATGGATATGAAGAGACCAGACTTGAGTAGTACGCAATCATTTCGGCAGCTGTTAATTGCTTGCCTTCGAATGAATATTTTCCATTATCGTAAAATTCTGTGGCTGCTACATCCATTGCCAAAGCAATTTCCTTGCCAGGTTTAAATCCAGCGCCTTCGACAGCTTCAAGGATTAAATCTAATGCAGCGCGATTACTGTCTAAATTAGGTGCAAAACCACCTTCATCTCCAATACTTGTTGCTAAGCCGCGCTTTTTAAGTACCGACTTAAGTGAATGATAAATCTCTGCTCCCCAACGAAGTGATTCCTTGAATGAATCTGCACCGATTGGAGCCACCATGAATTCTTGAATATCAACGTTGGTATCAGCATGCGCACCACCATTAAGGATGTTCATCATCGGAACCGGTAGAACGTGCGCGTTATTGCCACCAACATACTTGAATAGTGAAAGGTCAGCATGCTCCGCGCTAGCTTTAGCAACTGCAAGTGAAACGCCTAGAATCGCATTGGCACCTAATTTTGCCTTGTTCTTAGTTCCATCAAGATCAATCATGGTTTGGTCAACCAGACGTTGATCCTGAGCATCGAGTCCAACAACTTCTGGTGCAATTACATCAACAACATTCTTAATTGCTTTTTCGACGCCTTTTCCAAGGTAACGCTTTCCACCATCACGAAGTTCAACCGCTTCAAATGCACCGGTAGATGCTCCTGATGGAACGGCTGCACGAGCGGCAGTGCCATCTTCTAATAAAACTTCAACTTCTACTGTGGGATTGCCGCGTGAATCTAGAATCTCGCGGGCGCCGATGGCTTCGATTATTGCCACTTTAACTCCTGAACCTTTGACTTTAGTTTCCTGTTTGAATTCTACAAGGACTCGATCCGTCTGATTTCGGCTGAAATCTCGCGTGCACGTGATCTCAGTAAATCTTCTGGTTCTATTCCATGTTTGATTGCAGCTACTACAGCTGCCACCAACGCATCACCAATGGCAATGTCAGCAGGAACATCGTTGTTCATCTCTGTTGTTGGTAAATCTAATTCGATGCCGTTCTTGTCGGCACGGTAGATAAGTTTAGTGATTAACGGAAGCGCTGGCTGCGATAGCGCGACTCCGTCGGTCGCCGAATTGCGATTTTTCTCCGCCGCCTTGAGCTTCTCCCAGTTAGCGAGCACATCTGCACTGCCTTCTGCGACAGCATCGCCAAATACATGCGGATGGCGTCTAATTAATTTATCGGCGATTCCTTCTGCCACCTCTTCTATTGAGAACGGGTCAGTTGGGTGTTCCTGCGCAATTCGAGAGTGAAAATAGACCTGGAGCAAAATATCGCCCAATTCTTCACGCATCGCAGCTCGGTCACCTTCATCAACCGAGTCCACAAATTCATATGACTCTTCTAATAAATATTTAATTAATGATTGATGCGTCTGCTCAGCATCCCAAGGGCAACCGCCGGGTGATCGTAGGCGATCCATCACTTCGAGTAATCGAAGCAGTTGGGAAGTCATAATTTCACTAACTTAAATCTAATAAAGAATTAATTAGACCGTAATTGATTTGACCGCAGTGCCTGCGGAATCAAATGCAGCTAAGTCAGCAACTGTTGGATCCCAAGTTCCGTACTGAGGATTAATTCTAACTACTTCAGTTTTTGTAAACTCTAAGACTAATTGCTGAATTGCAGTCTGAGCATCTGCTTCCGCAATGCCAGCTGCCGCTGCACGCTCGACTAATTTATCTGAAATCAGCAATGCCTCAATATACAAATCGAAATCTGAAGGCGCCATTTGTGCTGAAACGAGCGCTTGATCTAACTGGTCTGCGCCGCCGATTGAGCTAAAAATTTCTGCTTTTCTTGAATCTTTCATGGCTTGTGTAATTTCAATGCCATTCTTATCTGCCAACTTTTTAAAGATTTCCGCTATAACTAGGAATCTGACTTCAGTGCGGTTTAATTCTTCGCCAACCACTAATTGCATTTGAGAAGTGTCGAACTCGCGTCGGGCATCGTTAATCTCTGCGATTCGTGATTGAACAGTGTTCACTGAAATCTTTGTTTCACCAATTTGTGCTGCAGTTCCTGCATCACAAGCTGTGAGAAACGTTAGACCGCTCATCACTAAGAAAGCACTGATTAACTTCTTCATTACTTTTACCTCAAATAAGTCTCGTTATTTACTAGTTAGTTCTTGGAGCACCGAGGTGGCCCAAGCAATGACGGAAGTATCTCGTAATTTAGGTTTATCTCCCAATGGCGACCATTCCTGGGCAGGCAAAGCGACCAAAGCCACATTTGTGCCACCTTTATACATACTTCCGGGGTAAAGACGTTGCATCTTTAACTGCTTAGATTCCGCCAATTTGATGGGCGAGATCCGCAGATTTTTGCCTTGTTGAATCATCTCCTTGATGCCTAACTTTCTGGCCGATGCGCGAAGTGTTGCAACTTGAATTAATGCATTTACTACATCAGGCATGGGCCCAAAGCGATCAATTAACTCTTCTTCAATCGGTTTAATTTCAAGTGGATCTTTTACATCAGCTAATCTGCGGTAAATATCAAGCCTTAGTCTCTCAGAGTCAACATAAGTTTCAGGTAAGTGTGCATCGACTGGAATTTCCAGTTTACATTCATGTGAAATTTCTTCAGTCTCAATTAAACCAGTTTTGTAATCGTTAACAGCTTCACCCACCATGCGCATATATAAATCAAATCCAACATCAGCAATATGACCTGATTGCTCTCCACCAAGTAGATTTCCAGCGCCACGAATTTCTAAGTCTTTCAAAGCTACTTGAATGCCAGCGCCTAAATCAGTATTAGTAGCGATTGTATTAAGTCGATCAATCGCAACTTCGGTCAAAGGTTTATCACTTGGGAAAAGAAAATATGCATAAGCGCGGTCTCTTCCTCTGCCTACCCGCCCTCTTATTTGATGGAGTTGAGATAATCCAAATTTATCTGCACCTTCTACTATCAAAGTATTTGCATTTGGAATATCTAAACCACTTTCTACAATTGTGGTGCAAACCAATACATCAAAATCGCGATTCCAAAACCCAAGAATCACATCTTCGAGCATTGATTCGCTCATTTGCCCGTGTGCAACTCGGATTTTTGCTTCAGGCACCAGCTCTGCTAATTTCACAGCAACACGATCAATAGATTCCACGCGATTATGAATATAGAAAACTTGCCCATCACGTAGTAATTCGCGATGAATCGCTGCGCTTATTTGTTTATCGTCCTGAGGCCCAACATAAGTAAGAATCGGGTGGCGCTCCTCAGGGGGTGTAGTTATCGTGGACATCTCTCGAATACCGGTAATTGCCATCTCTAAAGTGCGAGGAATAGGAGTTGCTGACATTGCCAAAACATCCACGCTGGTGCGTAGCTTTTTTAACTGTTCCTTCTGTTCAACGCCGAATCTTTGCTCCTCATCAACAACAACTAACCCTAGATCTTTAAACTGCACATCATTAGAAAGCAATCGATGAGTACCTACGATTACATCAATTGCGCCTTTTCCTAGTTCGGAAAGTATTTCTTTGGAATCCTTGGCGCTATTAAATCGAGAAAGTCCCGCCACTTTTATTGGAAATCCCGAATAGCGTTCTGAAAAAGTTTTGAAATGTTGTTGAACCAATAAAGTTGTTGGAACCAAAATTGCTACTTGCTTGCCATCTTGAACCGCCTTAAATGCTGCGCGAACTGCTATTTCGGTCTTGCCGTAACCAACATCTCCGCAAATCAATCTATCCATTGGGTATGGCCGTTCCATGTCACGCTTGACGTCTTCGATAGTTGATAGCTGGTCGGCTGTCTCTACATAGGCAAAGTTATCTTCGAGTTCTCTTTGCCATGGCGTATCTGGTGAAAATGCAAAACCTGGCGCGCTGGTACGAGCGGCGTAAAGTCGAATTAATTCCCCAGCGATTTCCTTTACTGCTTTTCTGGCGCGACTCTTAGCTTTACTCCATTCACCACTTCCGATTCGATGAATGGTTGGTGTTTCTCCGCCAATGTACTTACTTATTTGATCAAGTGCATCTGTTGGCACAAATATGCGATCACCCGGTTGACCACGCTTAGCGGGGGCATATTCGATCACTAAGTATTCTCTTACTACTCCGCCGACAGCGCGCTGAACCATTTCAATATAGCGACCTATGCCGTGTTGCTCATGAACAACATAATCACCACTTCGAAGTTGCAATGGATCAATACTCTTTTTTCGTTTTGAAGGTAGTTTTTCGCCTCCTGAGTTTTGCGATCCCGTTAAATCTCTTTCGGTAATGAATAGAAAATTATGATCATAAAATCCATTGCGGAAAGTTGATGCGGTTAGAGTTATGTGTCCACTAGTAGGCGCAGCTGCAAAGGGATATTGAATCTGCACAGACAAGTCTGCATCACGGAAAATACTCGCATATCTATCAATCATGCCTTTGCTAGAGGCAGAAAAGATAACTTTCTTGTTTTCGTTTAAAGCACTTTCAAATAATGATATTAATCGCTCGCTACTTCCTCTAAGTGGTTCAATCGAATTTAAATCTAGGAATAAATCATCGTCTGCTCCAAATTGTCTAAAGTCCTTGTGATTTGATAGTTGGGCAATCAATTCATCCCATTCGATATAAGTATTTTCCACTTCTATTGGAACTGGCGCGTTTCCACCTATGGCCGCATTTGACCAGGCAGCTTCCTTGAACTCTTGATTGGTGGCAAGTAAGTCCGAGAGTCTGCTCACAACTCTTTCGCGCTCAATAAAAATCGTCTCAAATTGATTTGGCATTAAAGTCGCGATTAATTCCATTTTTTCTACCAGTATTGGAATAAGTGATTCCATACCTTCTGGCAGCAGTCCATTACTTATCTTGCTAAGAAGATCATTCTCATACTTCCCAGTTAAATTTTTTGCCTTTTCTCTAACTTCATCAGTTATTAATAGTTCTCTGCAAGGTAAAACTTTTACAGCTGTAGATATGCTTTCAAAAGTTCTTTGATCTGCGACCGCAAAATAACTTAATTCTTCGATTTCGTCACCAAAAAAATCTATTCGAATTGGATGATTTTGATCAGGTGGGAAGATATCTAAAATGCCACCTCGAACTGCAAATTCGCCTCGACGTTCCACAAGGTCTGTTCGGGAGTATGAGAATGAAACTAATTCTCTTTGTAATTCAGTTAAATCAAATTCAACTCCGCGATCAATCGTTATCGGTTTGGTTTCGATAATTTGGGAATTAAATCTGTGAATGACTGCCCTAATTGGGGCCACCACAACCCAATTGCGATTCCTATCTTGTAGCGCCTGCAGTGTAGATATTCGTTTTGCCACCGTATCGCTACTAGGACTAAGACGTTCGTGTGGCAAAGTTTCCCAAGCTGGAAATTCAAGAGTGTCAGGATGACATTCGCGAATCTCTTTTGCTAAATCTTCTGCGGCTTTAGATGAAGCCGTGATTACCAATAACGGCTTTCTAAGAGCGCGTAGTGAAATCAAATATGCATAACTAGAAGGTGGCGCGATCAAATCATGGTGGCTATTTAAAGCATCATCAATTTCTTGGTTAGAAAGTGGGAGCAAGCCACGCATCGTTGCGCTCCTTTCTTCATCATTCACACTACGTGCGATTTACCATTTCAAATAATGGGATAAATGCCCATTAGCCCCATTCCCAAAAAGGGAGGGGCTAAATTGCGTTTCATATCCTATTCAGTACCTGAGATGATTTGCCAATGAGCGCGGAGAGCCAATTAAGGCAATTACAGATGCAAGATGATGCATCTCTTCGCAGCGATGTCCGTTCACTCGGAGAACTTCTTGGGCAATCATTAGTTCGACAAGAGGGACAAGAGCTTCTTGAATTAGTTGAAAAAGTTCGTGCTGCAGTTCGTACTGGTCAAGGTGAAGCCGAACTTAGAGTTGTCGATGTAGAAAAAGCGGTTCAATTAGTACGCGCATTTAGTACTTACTTTCATTTAGCAAATGTGGCTGAACAATTACACCGTTCAAGAGTTCTAGAGAATGAACGTGCTGAAAGTGGGTCTTGGATTGCTCAAGCTGTAGATAAAATCGAAGCAGCGCGCAAATCAGGTCTAGAAATTAAATTAGATGACTTAAACAAATGGTTGTCCGATTTCTCAGTACGCCCGGTGTTTACCGCACATCCAACCGAAGCTTCGCGCAGATCTGTACTAAGTAAGTTGGCACAAATTTCTGACCTGCTAGAAATGCCTGCAAGCCGAGTGCGGGATGCGCGTCTCTCCGAAGCCATTGACTTACTCTGGCAGACAGATGAATTGCGAGTAGAACGGCCTCTGGTAATTGATGAAGCAGTTAATGCGCTCTATTATCTAGATGATCTTTTTCGTTTGACAGTGCCGGAGGTATTAGACGAATTTGCCATAGAGGTTGCCAGACTCGGTGTAACTATTCCGCCAACTGCAAAACCGCTCTCTTTTGGTACTTGGATCGGTGGAGACCGAGATGGAAATCCAAATGTCACACCAGATGTAACTCGCGAAACTATTGTGGTTCAAGTGGGTCATGCAATTCGCGTGATTTCAGAGGCGATGTCGCAATTGCGCCAATCACTCTCTGTATCAACTCGAATCATCAAGGTTTCAGATGAGTTGCAAGCCTCTGTTGAGAGAGATCTAGCGAATATCCCTGAATTTGAAGCACGATATCGCCGACTAAATGCACGCGAGCCTTATCGCTTAAAAACCACGGCAATTGTTCATCGCCTTGAGCTAACACGTAAAAGACATGCGGCCGGAGCCCCGCATGTTCCAGGTCGAGATTATGCAAATACCGAAGAGCTAATTACAGATCTAAATATTATGCGTGATTCACTGCTTGCCAACCATGGAGAGCTAATTGCTACCGGGCAACTTGAGCGAATTATTCGCACGGTTTCTGCATTTGGATTAATTCATGCGACGATGGATGTTCGTGAACATTCGCAAGTTCACCATGCAGCACTTGCGAATTTTGGAATAGCTTCAGACTACGCAGAACAGACTCCAGATACCCGATTTGATACTTTGGTTGCGGAGTTAGAGAGTAAGAATTTGCGTAATCCACAAAATTTAGATGCGCAAAGTGCAAAGACTTTAGATACTTTCAGAGCGATTAATGAATTAATTGCACAATTCGGGCCGGAAGTCATTGAAACATACATCATCTCAATGACTAAACAGCCTGCTGACCTGCTAGCTGCAGCAGTGCTTGCAAAAGAAGCAGGACTTATCGACATAAATTCAGGTATAGCGAAAATTGGTTTTGCGCCGTTACTTGAAACGGTGGCAGAGCTTCGCGCCGCCGATACTATTTTGGAAAAACTCTTATCTAATCCGGTTTATCGCAAGCTGGTTTCTCTTCGTGGAGATGAACAAGAAGTCATGCTTGGTTACTCTGACTCAAATAAAGATGCTGGCATTGCAACAAGTCAGTGGGAAATTCATCAGGCACAACGTCGCTTACGTGATGTGGCGATGAAATATGGAGTGAAGTTAAGACTTTTCCATGGTCGTGGTGGTTCTGTAGGCCGCGGTGGTGGACCAACTTATGATGCTTTGATTGCGTTACCTTGGGGATCTCTTGATGGTCAGATCAAAATGACCGAACAAGGTGAAGTTATCTCTGATAAATACTCTATTCCGATGCTGGCGCGCGAAAATGTCGAATTGACACTGGCAGCTGCGCTGGAAGCAACAGTTCTAAATCGTGGTCCGCGACAAGCAAGTGAAAATTTAAAGCAATGGAATGAATGTATGGAGTTATTATCTGAAAACTCTTTCCAGCGCTACCGCAATTTAGTCAGCCACCAAGATTTACCGGCATATTTCTATGCATCAACACCTACTGAGCAATTAGGAGATATGTTCTTAGGTTCAAGACCATCAAGACGACAAGGCGCCAATGACGGAATCGAAAATTTGCGCGCTATTCCATGGGTATTTGGTTGGACTCAGAGTCGCCAGATTGTCCCTGGTTGGTACGGTGTTGGATCAGGATTAAAAGCTGCCCGTGAAGCGGGTAAATCAGAAGTGTTAAAGCAAATGCTAAATGAATGGCATTTCTTCAAGACTTTTATCTCTAATGTGGAAATGACCATGGCTAAGACTGATTTGAAGATGGCCGCCAATTATGTTCAAGCATTAGTACCGACGCATTTGCATCATTTCTTTGATGACATCAAGGCAGAATTCGAATTGACTAGCAGAGAAATTAATTCACTTCGCGGTAACGATAATTTGTTAGGTGACCAACCACTTTTGGCTCGCACGCTTCAAATTCGCGATCAATATCTTGCACCACTTCATATCATGCAAGTGAATTTGTTGGAACGCGTGCGCGAAGCTGGTGAAAACGCAGATCCACTTCTTAGAAGAGCTCTGCTGCTCACAATTAATGGCGTTGCACTTGGCTTAAGAAATACTGGTTGATTTAAGAGTTTTACTGGTTGTATTGGCCCTGAGCAGCCTGTAATCCATTTTTGATTAAATACTCAATAGCGTCTGCGCCGCGCGAAACAAATAACGGAATTTCGCTCTTTTCCACACTTGAAAAATTCTTCAAAACAAAATCTGCTGGATCTTGTTGTCCCATTGGCCGCCCGATTCCCATTCGAATGCGGAAATAGTTAGCTCCCATTACCCCGGTGGTGCTCTTTAAACCGTTATGGCCATTATCGCCGCCACCTTGTTTGATGCGAATTGAATTAAATGGAATATCTAACTCATCATGAATCACAATCAGATTTTCGATTCCAATTTTGTAAAAATTACAGAGCGCTTTTATTGGACCGCCAGATTCATTCATGTAGCCATGAGATTTAGCAAGCACTACTCCTGGCGCATCAATTCCTACACCGATTTTATAAGCAGCCACATCGGCTCGCGCTTTATGAGAGCTCCAGGTTAAAGAATTAACACGCGCCATCTCATCGACAACCATGTGGCCGATGTTATGACGCGTGTTCTTATATTCAGCCCCAGGGTTTCCTAATCCAACGACTAGCCAAACCATGGAGCTAACTTAATACCCGTTGCCGCTGATTAAGCTGAAGGTGTTGCATCAGCTGCTGGAGCTGCTGCACCTTCTGCTGGAGCTGCTGCTGCAACTGGCTCATCAACATGTGTTGAGCGCTCACCAAGGTGAACAACTGTCATCTTTGGATCGCTAACTAGTTTTGCACCAGCTGGAAGTTCAACATCTGCTGCAGCCTTTGACTCGCCTGCCTTTAGCCCTTCGATATTGAGCTTTAACTCTGCTGGAATGTTTGTAGTTTCTACTTCAATTTCAACAGTGTTATGAACGTGCTCAAGAATTCCATCTGGATCGTGCTTGCCATATGTATGAACTGGAACCGCAACAGTTACCTTTTCGCCACGACGAACTACTAATAGATCAACGTGTTCTAAAGTCTGCTTTAGTGGATCACGAACTACCGCCTTTGGAAGTGTAAGTTCGGTCTTTCCATCGACAACAATGTCCAAAAGAACGTTTGATGTCTTTAGCGCGTTTGTAAGTTCGCGCATTGGAAGTGCTACGTGCTTTGGCTTCTCACCGTGTCCGTAGATAACCGCTGGTACTAGACCATCGCGACGTGCACGACGTGAAGCACCCTTACCGAATTCGGTACGAGCAACTCCATTGATTGTTACTTCTGCCATTTTTATTACCTCGCCTTGTTGTTGCGGCGCAGAGTAATTAACGAATTTGAACTTCGTCGATTACGGTTTTTACACCCTCGCCGGAATGGTCAAAGGCTATAGGAATTAAGAGTGGCCGTCAAAAAGGCTAGTTACTGATCCATCCTCAAAGACTTCACGTATCGCGCGAGCGATAAGCGGCGCGATAGATAGCACGGTAAGTCCATCAAATCGATTTTCTAATGGAATCGGCAAGGTATCGCAGACCACTACTTCTGAGGCCTTTGAATTCTTTAGGCGATCGATTGCCGGTCCGCTAAATACGGCATGCGTTGCTGCAATGATTACATCTTTTGCGCCTTCATTAAATAGCGCATCTACCGCTTTAGTGATGGTTCCGGCGGTATCAATCATGTCATCGATTACGACGCAAGTGCGTCCCGATACTTCACCAACGACTCGGCCAGTTGTTGATTCATTTGGAATCAATGGATCGCGTGTCTTGTGAATAAATGCAACCGGGCATCCACCCAATAAATCTGACCAACGTTCCGCTACACGTACTCGACCAGAGTCTGGCGAAACAATTGTTAATTGTGAACGATCAACTTTGCTGCCTACATAATTTGCAAGTAGTGGAAGTGCAAATAAGTGATCTACTGGACCGTCAAAAAAGCCTTGAATTTGAGAGGTGTGTAAATCAACCACCATAAGTCGGTCTGCGCCAGCAGTCTTAAATAAATCTGCCATCAAGCGCGCAGAGATTGGCTCGCGGCCACGGTGCTTTTTATCTTGACGTGCATAACCATAGAAAGGTGCAACTACTGTGATTCGTTTTGCGGATGCACGTTTCAGCGCATCAATCATGATTAGTTGCTCCATGATCTGCTTATTTACAGGTGCTGCGTGAGATTGAATTACGAATGCATCGCTACCGCGAACTGATTCTTCGAAGCGAACAAATATCTCTCCGTTTGCAAAGTCATATGCAGATGTTGGAGTTATGGTGATGCCTAATTCAGAGGCAACTGATTCTGCGAGCTCTGGAAATGCTCTTCCGGTGAAGATTCGTAATCGCTTTTCGGACGATAGACGAAGCTCGCTCATCGTTTATTCTCCTTTTGCTTCTGCAGCTTTAGCTGACTTGGTACCTGGTCGCTTGCGCATGACCCACCCTAAGACATTTCTCTGCTTTGAGCGGCCAACTCCAATCGCGCCCGCTGGAACATCTTCGGTAATTACCGATCCAGCAGCGGTATATGCCCCATCGCCCACATTCACTGGCGCAACCAACATGGTGTCGCTTCCAATTCGAACATGGTCACCAATCTCAGTGCGATGCTTTTCGACTCCGTCATAATTTACAAAAATCGTTGCGGCGCCAATATTGGTGCCTTCTCCAATAGTTGCATCGCCTACATAAGACAGATGTGGAACTTTCGAACCAATTCCAATTTGAGAATTCTTAATTTCTACGAAAGCACCGGCTTTGGATTCATTTGCCAGAATCGTTCCCGCACGAAGAAATGCAAAAGGTCCAACCGTTGCGCTTTCACCAATTTCAGATGCAGTGCAATTTGATTCTTTTATTGTGGCGCAGCAATTAACTGCGCAATCCTGGAGAGTGGTTCTTGGGCCAATTACAGCATGAGCAGCAATCGCAGTTGATCCAAATATTCCTGACCCGGGAAGAATCACAACATCTGGTGCGATAGTAACCGTGTCATCTATCCATGTTGTAGTCGGATCAAGAATAGTTACGCCATTTCGCATATGAGATTCGTTGATTCGATCACGAAGCAAAGATGCAGCTTCTGCCAATTGGACTCGATCATTAACGCCTAATGTCTCGGTGAAATCTTCGCAAAGAATTGGAGCGACTTTTCCACCAGATTTACGAATATTCTCTATCGCATCAGTTAAATAAAGTTCACCTTGGGCATTATTTGTTTTTAGTTTTGAAATCGCTTCAGTTAGTGCTGAAAAATCAAAAATATAAACTCCAGAATTTATTTCAAAAATTAATTTTTGATCATCGTCAGCATCTTTTTCTTCTACTATTTTCAGTAAAAGTCCTTCATCATCTCGAATGATTCGACCGTATCCGGTTGGATCTGGATGTTCTGCTGTAAGTACTGATGCGGTATAGCCCCCATCGTTATGAGCTGCCACAAATTCTTTTAAGGTATTTCCAGAGAGCAATGGTGTATCCCCAGCGAGGATCAGGATATTGCCGTTTGTCTTCACTCCATCTAGAGCTACTTGAACCGCATGCCCGGTTCCGTTGCGCTCGGCTTGGAAGATTGCAATCGCATCCGGGGCGATCTCAGATAAATGCGCTTCAACTTTCTCGCGACCTGAACCCACAACAACTCGAACAGTTTCTGGATTAACCGAATCAAGCGCATGAAGAACATGGCCTAACAATGATCGGCCAGCAATTGAATGAAGAACTTTTGGAGTTTGTGATTTCATGCGAGTTCCCTCGCCGGCAGCCAAGACAATTGCTTGCTTAATCACGTAGTAATTCTATTCGTAATTTTCTAAAGGTGGCTCCGCCACCTGGTATCGATCCAGGACCCTGGGCTTCAAAGGCCCATGTGCTAGCCACTACACAATGGCGGAACCCGTATTCTCTCGCAAAAACGGCATTTCGCCAAAATCTCATTTCGGTAGGCGATAACCTTTGCGCGGATATGAACGATAAAGATGAAGTGGATCGCCTAATAGCTGCTTGGCAGAAAGAGCGACCTGATTTGGATTTTTCGCCACTTACAGTGCTCTCTCGAATTACGAGAATTTCAAAACATTTAGATATTGCCCGAAGGAATGCGTTCGCAGAATTAGATACATGGGGATTCGATGTATTGGCTTCACTGCGCCGAGTTGGAGACCCATATCAACTATCTCCTGGACAATTAATTCAAGAGACCATGGTTACCAGTGGCACAATGACAAATAGATTAGATCGACTGGAAGAGCTAGGTTTAATTACACGTACGCAAGATCCAAGTGATGGTCGTGGAAGTTTAGTAACTTTAACTAAAGCTGGCGCAAAAGCTGTAGATAGCGCAATGGAAGATTTGCTTAGTAGAGAACGCGAATTACTAAAGATGCTCAATAAAAGTGAACAAAGCCAGCTGGCGGCACTTTTACGCGAATTAGCAATACATTTTGAATAGTTAAATAAATTAATTTACTGAAATTACTTTTGCACCAGGTACCGGACCTTGTGCTCGCGCAACGCTTCCCACTACGCCACTTGAAGTAAGCGCCACTGCAAGATCGAGAGAGTGATCCTCATCGGCAACCAAGAATGCAACTGATGGGCCCGACCCTGAAACAATGCCACCCAGTGCGCCGTATTCATTTCCGGTATCCAGAATTAATCTAAGTGCCGGCCTTAACGAACAGGCTGCTGCTTGTAAATCGTTGTTAAGTGATTTACCTACTCTCACAGAATCTCCTGATAGCAGTGACTGAAGTAATTCATCATTTAATGAAGGAGCCTTTATATCTAAACCGGTTCGAAGTCGATCGCACTCTCCATAAACTGCAGGAGTCGATAGTCCAGAACTAGATACCGCAATTACCCAGTGATAAGTGCCGCGCGAAAGCGCTGGCGTAATTTCATCGCCGTGTCCACGGCCTACAGCAGTACCACCATGCAACATGAAAGGTACATCGCTGCCTAAATTACGCGCGACTTCCCCCAATTCATCTTTCGTAAGTCCGAGTCCATAAAGTTGATCGATACCAAGCAAAGTTGCCGCTGCATCTGCGCTGCCACCAGCCATTCCGCCCGCTACTGGAATGCTTTTATTAATCTCTACATCCAGTTTTGTGCTGGTATCGAATTTTTCAGACATTAACTGAACCGCCTTGAATACCAAATTGCTTTGATCTAGCGGGACACCTGTCGTGTAATCGCCTTTAATTGAGATTGCGAATTGGTCGCTCTCAGAAATTTTTAATACATCCATGAGCGATACTGCTTGAAAAACCGTAACTACTTGATGATATCCATCCGCTTCTTTAGGGCCCACAGATAATTGCAGGTTAACCTTCGCAGGAGCCTGAACCTCTACGGATTTATATCGCATGGCATCAGCGTAGTAGTTTTATTTTAAATTTGCTTCGCAATCGCGATGTATGCAGAAATGTCTAACGCCTCACCACGCAATGTTGGATCGATACCAGCGTTTTTGATTATTGATTCTGAATTTTCACCCAATACTGAAGACATTGCAGATCGAATCATTTTTCGACGTTGCGAGAAAGCTGCATCAATCAAGGCGAAAACTTTGTGGCGAAAATCTTCATCTCCAAGTGGACTGTGACGTTTAAAGTAAACCAGTTTTGAATCCACATTTGGCACCGGCCAGAAAATACTCCGCGCAATGTTGCCAGCTAGTTCAAGATCTGCCCACCAAGCACTTTTTAGACTTGGCACACCATAATCTTTATTGCCAGGTTTCGCTGCAAGTCGATCTGCGACTTCGGCTTGGACCATAACTACACCTTCGCGTAAAGATGGAAATCGCTCTAATAAATTCAATAGCACCGGCACTGAGACGTTGTATGGCAAATTCGCCACTAACACCGTTGGATTTTTCGGTAATTCAGAAATAACTAGCGCATCCTTATTAATCACTATTAAATCAGCGCCTGGATTATGCGCTTCAACTGTAATCGGAAGTTGCTTTGCCAAGCGATCATCAATTTCAATTGCAATTAATGGTGTACCGGTTTCAAGTATGGCAAGAGTTAAAGATCCAAGACCGGGACCAATTTCAAGTGCCACATCCTCACTTGTAATTTGCACTTGACGAACAATTCTTTGACAAACATTGCCATCAATTACGAAATTCTGTCCCAATCCTTTTGAAGGATTTAATTCTAATTTCGCTGCTAATTCGCGAATTTCAGTCGCGCCTAATAAAGACATTATTCGAATGAACCAAATAGTCGGACGGTATTAGCGGAAGTAACTGCAGCAATATGCTCAGGATCCACGTTGCGCTCATCCGCAATAAATCGGACGATGTTAGCTATTTGTGCGGGGGTGTTTAGCGCCCCTCTATGAGGACTAGGTGCAAGAAATGGAGAATCAGTTTCAACCAAGAGCAACTCATCTGGCACATATTTAACCGCTTCCCGCAATGCTGGGGCATTCTTAAAGGTTACGGTGCCGGCAAATGAAAGAACATATCCACGTGCGGCACAATATTTCGCCATCTCTAAATCACCTGAATAACAATGAAAGATTGTTTTATCAGGCGCTCCGACATCTTCTAATACCTTCAATACATCTTCATGTGCATCGCGATCATGTATTACTAAAGCTAATTTATTATCCTTTGCAATTTGAATATGCCTTCTAAAGGATTCTCTTTGAATCTCTTGCAATTCAAGAGGTGTTCGGAAGTAATCCAAACCTGTTTCACCAATCGCTCGAACTCTTGGGTGTTTTGCCAGTTCAGAAATGATTGCAAGATCAGCTTCTAAATCTGAAACTATGGGTGCTTCATTAGGGTGAAGCGCTACCGCAGCCAAGACTTGCTTTGGATATAGCTCAGCAAGTCGCACACACCATTTTGATTGTTCGGCTGAATACCCAACTTGGACAATTCGATCTATGCCAGCAGCTGCCGCATCGGCAATGACCTCTGCAACTTCAGGGGAATCTGGTTCGGTATTTGTAACTATCTCTAAATGCGCATGCGCATCGATTGCACTGACCTTTAATGGCTCTGGTGCCGGTGCAAGCGGGCGATCAATATCGCGATTGTGGCGATCAGCCAATTACTCTTCCAATCGCGGAAATAGTGGCGCACTCTTTGAAACTTTTGAGCCTGCTGGGAGAGTTCCCCAATTCGCCACTTCTCCAATTTTTTGCTCAGAAATTGAACCGAGTGTATTAGCTCCGAGTGAGTCCCATAATTTTTCACAAGTTTCTGGCATTACTGGATGTAATAAAACTGCTAACGCTCTAATACCTTCGGCGGTGTTATATAAAACTTCTTCTAGCTTTGCTTTATTTGCAGAATCTTTAGCTAAAACCCATGGTTCGGTCTCTGTAACATAAAGATTTATTCGTTTACAGAAATCCATAATTGCCAAAATTCCACCTTGAAAATCAAGTGCACACATAGCGTTATCAGCAGTGCTAACTGTTTTGCTTAAGAGCTCAGCTAATTCACCACCATTTGCAGGTGCTGGTATTACGCCATCACAATACTTTTCGATCATTGCAATTAAGCGTGAAGCCAAATTACCAAAATCATTAGCCAATTCACTTGTATATCGAGCGCCCATGTCTTCCCAGGAGAAAGAACCGTCACTACCAAATGGAATTGCCCTCATGAAGTAATAGCGAAACGCATCTACTCCAAAATGATTGGTGATATCGCTAGGTGCAATACCGGTTAGCTTGCTCTTTGACATTTTTTCGCCACCGACCAATAACCAGCCATGTGCGAAGACTTTTCCTGGAACTGGCAATCCGGCGGCCATCAACATTGCCGGCCAAATTACTGCATGAAAGCGGAGAATATCTTTTCCAACTAAATGAACATCAGCTGGCCAAGTTTTGGCAAATTTCTGACCACCTTCAGAATCTGGATTATCACCTAATCCGACAGCGGTCGCGTAATTAAGTAATGCATCAAACCAAACGTAAACAACTTGCTTGGTATCCCAAGGCACTGGGATACCCCAATTAAATGTGGAACGAGAAATTGAAAGATCTCTTACTTCACCTTCCAGGAATGAAATTACTTCATTTCTAGCACTTTCAGGTTGGCAAGCTTCGGGATTCTCTTTGTAATGTTTTAAAAGCGATTCTCGAAAATCAGATAGCTTGAAAAACCAATTGTCCTCGTCGACAATTTCAACTGGCTTGCTATGAATTGGACAGAGTTTCTGCCCTTTATCATCAATCAAATCGCCCGGTAATTTAAATTCCTCGCAACCAACACAATATGGACCTTCAAATTTCCCTGCGTAAATGAATCCCGCATCTTTTAATTTCTGAAGAAAATTTTGTACCCGTTTTGTATGACGTTCAGATGTGGTGCGAATGAAATCATCGTTAGCAATATTTAGAGCTTTCCAATTTGGGAGCCAAGCATCTGCCACTAATTTATCGACCCAATCTTGTGGCGCCACATTATTTGCATCTGCAGTTCGCATTACTTTTTGACCGTGTTCGTCGGTGCCGGTCAAATACCAAGTTGGTACACCCTTTTGACGATGCCAACGAGTCAACACATCACCAGCAACTGTTGTATAGGCGTGACCAATATGCGGCGCATCATTTACATAATAAATTGGCGTCGTTACGTAGTACGACTTCTCTCTTGAATTGGCGCTCATGTCATTATTCTATTGGACGTTTTTAGCTGCAACCATCGCATCAAATACTTCACGTTTTGGTAGTTCTAACTCGGATGCGACTGCAGAAATCGCTTCTTTTCTATCCATTCCGACGCTTTCATATCTACGAACCGCCTCAATAATCTCTTGCTGGCTCAGCATTTTTGCACCTGCAGTGGCGCCACTAACAACTACCGTGATCTCGCCCAAGATTTCTTTTGACTTTGCCCAGCTATAAATCTGACTTAAAGAGCCACGAATAGTCTCTTCATAAGTTTTGGTCATTTCACGGCAAAGCGCGGCTTCTCTAGTATCACCCAAAACCGAAATTGCTACTTCTAAAGTTTCAATTAGTCGATGTGGCGCTTCAAAGAAAACTATAGTTCGATTTTCAAATTTCAAATTTTCAAAGAAGGTTTCACGTGCTCCCTTGGTTCTAGGCACGAAACCTTCAAAGCAAAAACGATCTGTTGGTAATCCTGATAATGCCAAAGCTGTAGTCACTGCACTTGGACCAGGCAAGACTTCTACTGGGATATTTTCTTCGATAGCTGCGCGAACTAATTTAAAGCCTGGGTCGCTAACCGTTGGCATTCCAGCATCAGTAACAACCAAAACCACCGCGCCATTTTTTAATTCATTTATAAGCAGAGTGGTCCGTTCTTCTTCATTGCCCTCGAAAAAAGAGAGTACTTTGGCGCCACTTTTAACTCCTAAATCCTGGCAAAGGCGTTGAAAACGTCGTGAATCCTCTGCCGCAATAATTGTTGCGGAGCCGATAGCTTCAATGAGTCGAGTTGAAGCATCGCCTGGATTGCCAAGCGGCACACCAGCAAGTATCAACTTCATGTGCGCAATCATCTCATCTACTCTTTACTTATGTTTCCAACGTTGGTCATAACCTTCCTGGCCTTCTTGCTAAGAATCTTCAACCTTTCCACTCCAAAGGGTCTGGTCTTTGACGAGATCTACTACGTAGATGGCGCACGCGATTATTTGAAGCATGGCGTTGAGGTAACTAATGGGGCCGCTGAATTTGTAGTACATCCACCGGTTGGAAAATGGCTCATTGCCGCTGGAATCAAGTTATTTGGCAATCATGAATTTGGTTGGCGAATTGCAGTGGCAATTGCCGGAACATTAACTGTCTATTTGACAGCTCGAATTGCAAAAAGAATTTTCCATGAAAACCATTGGGCCACTCTTGCTGCGCTATTGATGGCGTTAGATGGTTTGAATTTAGTGATGTCTCGCACCGCTTTACTAGATATATTTTTAACACTATTTATTCTGCTAGCTGTTAATTCTTGGCTTAAAGGTAAATATCTGGCATTTGCGGTCTATTTAGGACTTGCGATGGGCAGTAAGTGGAGCGCATTGTATTTTGTTCTCGTTTTCTTAATGCTTGAATTTATTTTAAACAGAAATTTGATAAGGGTAGTTCGCGTTGGAATTACTTCAAGTGCAATTTATATTTTAAGTTGGTTTGGTTGGTTTGCTTCATCACTTGGCTGGGATCGTGAAGCTAAATCCAACCCATTTTTTTCTTTAATTTATTATCACAAAGAGATGCTTGGTTTTCATACCAGCTTGACTGAAAATCATTCCTACCAAGCCAATCCTTGGAGTTGGATTGTTATGGGAAGACCAACTTCTTTTTTCTATGAATCTCCAAAAGGTTGCGATTCGAAAAGTTGTGCACAGGAAGTTTTGGCATTGGGTACTCCAATACTTTGGTGGATTGGTGCAATTGCATTGATATTTTTGATTGGGATAAACTTACATAACTTTGCGATGCGCGAAGTCGAACTCTCCTCTTTAATTCCGTTCTTGGGAATATTGGCAGGTTACATTCCATGGTTCTTCTTTCAGGAACGTACCGTGTTTACTTTCTACGCAATCGTGTTCCAACCATTCTTAATTCTGGCAATCGTTTTATTAGCGAAAATAGCTTATGAATACGACGAACGCTTGAAAAAAATAATTCTGGTTTCTGTAATAGTTGTAGCAATAAATTTTGTTTACTTTTACCCAATATTTACTGGTGTTATAACCACATATGATGCGTGGTATTCACGGATGTGGTGGAGCTCCTGGATTTAGCTATTAACTGCGCGGTCGCGCTTGTTAGCTGCCTCTTCAGCAAGTTGCTGATCGAATACTTCATCTGCACTTGGGGCTGCTGCAGCGAGCGCTTCACGCGCCAAGCGCTCTTGCTCTTCACTCCACTGACCTGGCGTCGTTAAATCAATTATTCTTCTAGGAGTTACCGCTTTAGGTGCGTTTACATAAGTTGGTGCTGGAATTGAATTAGGCGTCCAGACATTTCTGGTTGCGGCACTTCCTTGTGGAAGCAAAACAATTCCTGTTATTTCTCGTTCTGCCAATGGAACCCAAAGTTCAGAATCTTGTTTTGGCGCCACAACTTCAGAGAGATTTACATGCGACACACCATTTGTAGTTCTTTGCAGATCTTCTATGCGACGACGTTGAATTCTTTGGCGATTAATAGTTCTGCGAGTGTGGGCTAAGTAAATTACAAAACCAGAAACTGGAATTCCGATTGATAACCAACTTAATAGATTCATAACCGCACCAACACTTGTCGCTAATAGAGAAGTAAAAATAAGAACGAAAATTATTCGACGTCGCATTAATGCTTGTGATTGCTTGTATGGAGCATCGAGATCTGTATGAATTGCAAGTGAATAAGAACTTTCAGTTTCGCCAGCTACTACGCGAAGTGCGCTCTTATATCGTTCTACAGATTTTCCAGAGAACTCATCATGAGTATGAATCCAGCGAGGCAAGAAATAGGCGACCCACATTCCAATAATCGCCAAGTAAATAATCGCTGAAGCCATGATGGCCAAAGATTAGTGTTTGAAATGTCCGTTTTCGGGTATTTACACCCTACTTGATAGCAATATTTTCGCGAACGAAACAATGGTGGTCTCGCCAGGCACCATCAATATGTAGATAGCGGGGACGTAAACCTTCGTATAAATATCCACATTTTTCCGCAACTCGAATAGATGGCGAATTTTCGGGCCGAATATTTATTTCGATTCGGTGCAGTTCAAGTTCATTAAATGCAAAATCTGTCACCATGTTCACGGCAGTGCTCATATAGCCACGGTTAGCGTAATTTCGATCGATCCAATAGCCAATATGGGCTCCTCTAAGCGCCCCGTAAATGACCCCACCAAGATTTATCTGGCCAATCAAATTTGGTCCAATGAAAATCCCGAATGAGAAAGCGCGGCCAGCTCTCGCCTCTTTTCGATATGCCCTAACCATTTTATTAAAACTCAAAGCGCTCTTTAATTCATCGCTCTTTGAAGTTCTTGGGATGGTCGCTTCCCACTCTTCGAGCCATTCTCGATTTAGCGCCCGAACTCTTCGCCATTGCTTTTTGTCAGCATTTGAGAATGGCCTTAAGAGAATTTCGCCATCCGTAAGTTCAATCATTTTATTCTTGGCAAAATCACGGTAGTTATGGTGTCTCCTGCTTTGAGTGTATCGCCAGGATTTACCGATGCCAATGAATTTGCTGCTGCCAAACTTACAAAATCTTCCTGTTCGGTAAAAATAGAAACCGACGTATTGTCATCACTCAAGTTTCCCAGCAGATATCGCCGCCCGGAATTTTCGCCTGCATAATCTCGCTCAAGCTTGGCTTTAACCGAAGGGCAAAAAACCTCTTTAGCGCCAATCATGGTTCTGATCATCGGACGTACAAATAACTGCATTGCGACATAGGCAGAGATTGGATCTCCCGGCAAAGTTACAACTGGAGTTTTATCGGGACCAATAGTGCCAAAATTAAATCGGCCGGTATTTTCAAGCTCAAGGTCTACAACTTTTACTTCGCCGAGTTGATTTAGAGCCTTGGTAATTAGGTCAAAAGAATCATCATTTCGTTCGCCACTGACTACTATTAAATCTGCGCGTACCAGCTGATCTTCAACAATATCTTTTAATTCTTCTTCATTATCTGGAATTGAATGAACTCTAAATGCAACCCCACCGATTTCTCTGACGATTGTGGTTAATTGCCAAGAGTTGGTTTCGTACTCTTCCCGGCCAGTAATTGGATTGCCAGGTTCAATTAAATCTGGGCCGGCAGAAATAATTACCACTCTTGGGTGAGGTCTGGTTGGAAGATGGCCCCGGCCAATGGAGGCTGCAAGACCAATAGTGGTCGAGCGAATTGGTGAACCGCTTTTTAATACCAACCGTTCGCCAGCGAAGATATCTTCAGACAGAGTTGCGCCATGCGCGTCTAGTAGAGGCAAATCAAGTGGTGCCAAAGGTTCGACAATAGAAAGCAGCGCGGTAAGGAACTCATCGACACGCATTCGTTCTAACATAATCCCACCTTACTTTAAAAGTTCTTCATAGTTCATGAGAAATGCTGATTTGGCCAGAAAGGAAATGATGGCAATTAGAGATAAAGCAGCGCTCCGTGAAGAATTCCGGAAATTGCGTCGAGAGCATCCGGCACATAGCGACTATTTATACTTATTAGATATTCCAGAAATCGTTGATGCAAAAGTAATTACGAGTTATTACCCATTGCCAGGAGAGCCAAGTTTGATTACTTTGAATGATGCACTTATCAAAGCTGGAAAAACAGTTTTACTACCCCGAATTGTGAATCAGAAGATGGAATTCGTGCATTACCTCGGCGCTCAAGGAGATTTAGTTCAAAGAGGAAAGTTTCACGAACCTGTTGGAAATATATTCATAGGTGAAATACAAGTCTGCTTAGTTCCTGCAACCGCAATCGATCAAAACGGAATTCGTTTGGGTCAAGGTGGAGGATATTACGATCAATTTCTAATTGGGACGCCAGCTTTTAGAATAGGCATCATTCACGATCGCGAATTTGTAAAGAAACTTCCAAGCGAATGGTTCGATCAAACTGTAGAGGCTATTGCAACCGAATCAGGTTTTCGTCGAATCTGATTTATTGTTCAATATCGACATACTTGCCAACACAAATATTGCGCCAATAACCTGAACCCAAGTTGGAGCACCTCGTCCAAGAACAATTGCACCAATAACACCAACTAATGGCACGATATTAAATAAAACCGCTACATGCGTGCTCTTTACTCTTGCTGCAGCATAGTTGAATGCAATGATTGGCAGAGCTACACCAAATACGCCTGATAGCGCACCTGCCACATAAATTTCGTTTGCTCGGCCTGCAAAATGGCCACGGTCGAAGATTAACCACCACGCAAGCACATAAATAGTTGAAAAAAGCGCTTGTCGATATGCCAAAGAAATTGGATTGATTCTAGTTCCGAGTTTTTTAACGGCAACGGCATTTAGGCCGCAAAAAATCGATGAGCCAAGAAAACATAGTGCACCAAGGCCGATAGTTAGCGAAATACCAGACCTATCAAAACTGCCTAACGTGGCACCAATAATTCCTAAAATTACTGCCACTATTTCGTGGTTTGAAATTCGATCCTTTAAAAGCAGCGCGGCCCACATAACCGTAAATAGAGCTTCCATGTTTAAGAGGATTACTCCGGTGCTTGCGGTGGCAACTGTGTAACCATAATTTCCTAATAACCATGCAAATCCGGGTTGGACCGCGCCAAGTAACGCTGCGACTTTCCAAGAAACATCTGTATATGTGCCATTTCTAAATTTTCTTGGTCTGAAAACATAAAAAATAGAAATCACAAAGAAGCCCGCGCCAATTTCAAGCAATGTTTGCGCCGGCGCAGAGAGTTCGCTCACTGCTAAATCCGCTAAAGGGTTAGATAAACCCCAAGAAATCATTGCCGCAATTAACAATAAATAATTGCGCATGTTTAATTATTTTTATTCTCTTTGCGTGCAAGCTCTGCCAAGAATTGATTATATTTCGCCAAATCATCACTCTCGCCCATGGCGCTTGCTCTCGCAGCTTTTCGATCAATTCTTTCGGTTTCTTTCTTATCTTCGCGCATCCATTGAATGAAAGCCGCTGTCAAAGCGATCAAAATTGGAATTTCTCCCATCGCCCAGCCAATTGCACCGCCTGCGTATTGATTCTCAAGCAAATCCAAATTAAGCGGATTGCCTATTGAGGTGTAATAACCGCCATCCATCAAAGTTGTAGCTGACATAAGGGCTATTGAGAAAAAGGCATGAATGCTCATTGCTGCAAATAGAATTACCATTCTTACTACATTTGGCGGCCGATTTGGATTTGGATCTACACCCACAATCACATGGAAAAAAAGCGCCCCAGCAAGTAGAAAATGTAGATTCATAAAGAGGTGGCCTAGATGGCTACCCATTAAGGTTCCAAAAAGACCTGTGAAATAAAGTGCAAACAATGAACCGTCGAAAATCAAAAGCGCGACAACTGGATTGGTCATGAATTTTGCATATCTAGAATGGAGAAAACGAATCAAAATATTTCTTGGGCCTTCTTCTTCGCTGTCTCTTCCTGCCGGCAAAGTTCTTAATGCCAATGTGATTGGCGCACCAAGTACAAGTGCAATGGGAGCAATCATTCCCAAAATCATATGTTCGATCATGTGGTACGAGAAACCAAAGTGAGAGTAAACGCCGATTGCACCATTGACTGCATAATTGACAATCAATATTCCAATCACGAAAGAGATTGTTCTACCGAGAGGCCACCTATCTCCTCGGCTATGCAAAATTCGAACACCTTTTAAATAAAGAAGTAAAGAGATAATTAGGAGTGCAAGAGTTAAGGCATCAGGTTGATATTCAAATACCCAAGTTTTCAAATCTGGGGAACCTGGAAAACTCAAACCAACTTGCGATTCCAATGGATCTACAGCGCCAGGTCGAGTTGGCGGATTGCTTTGACTTAGCAGAGTTCCGATAAACAAAGTCATAAGCATTACAACTGACTCTAAAGCTATTAATTTATTTATTTTTCCAGCGAGTAATTTTCTTGCTTTAGCTGCAAAAGCTAGAAGTAATAAAGTCAGAATAATTTTCATCGAAAGCAATACTGCGTAATTGCCTTGCCACGAACCTACGAAATTCATTCTGATCCAGGCATTAATGACTCCACTGACTACAACTGATATTGCTGCCCAAAAAGCCAGACGGCTAAATCTCTCCAGCGCAATTTTCTTATCAAATTCAGTACTAATTAATATCACAATCAGTCCGCCGACCCACATAGTTATGGCGACCACGTGAACCAATAAGGTTCCAATGGCCATTAAATGCGACCCTCCGGATGCAGAATGACTTTGGAAGATAGGCGCAGACAGCGCCACTAATCCAAGTAATAGCACCAGGGTTGCTTGGGTAATTCTTTGGCACCTTTTAACCCAGATTGCAACTATTACTGCGCCAAGCAATTGAATTGCCAAAAACTTGCCCAAACTAATCTGCGTAATAAAAGAGCGAAGAGTTGTGAAATCTAATGCTTCAAATAAAGAAACATCGAGCACTGAAGCTAACGTTGCCACAATGTAAATAACGGTGGCGACAGCCCAAATCCAAGCTGCGATCCCTGCTTTACTCCTTAGTGTTTTATGATTTTCACGAATATGCCCGTGAAGATTCTTTGCAAAAAAGATTATCGCTAATAAAAAGCCAATTGTTAAAGTTGCACTGAGTAAGTAAGTAAATTTACTCAGCGTTAAAGTTAGTTCTACCAATTTAACGCTCGTTATATAACTTTCTTCCGTATAAAACTAAACCTATTGCAACTGCTAACCCAGCTACTCCGACCAAAAGCACAAAGATTGTTGTGCCAAATGAACTCGAGTTTTGCACTTCAGGGTCTTTGGTGGCTGTCGGCTGCGGAGTTGTAATTTTGTCGGGTGCATTGAAAGTAAATGTATAAATTCCAGTTAACGGAATGTCTTCTTCTGAAATTAAGGAGTATTCGACTTGATAAATACCTTTTTCAGTGAGTGCAAGCAAACCAACAACCGCGTTAGTGCCATCTACCAAAAGTGCGCCGTCATCAACTCTGTTGCCTTTAGGGTCGGTAACGATAATTTCGCTACCCATTGGAGCAAGTGGCGTATCCGTAGTTAATGAAACAGAAGTCGGCGCAATTGAAAGTATTGATCCACTTACTGGTGAAGTACCGGTCAATAAATTAGCAAAGGCAGGTGTGATGGTTGCCATGCTTACCAATAGAGCCGCGAAGAGCGCTCGGAAAAATCGCATAAACTCCCTTTCAATTCGCGGTAATACTCTCACTTCTCTACACTTTACTTCTAGTAGCAAGCTAGCGTTTTTGAGAACTATTACTGCGGGAGCGTGGAAATGCCAACGTACCAATACGAGTGCACCTCGTGTGGGCACCAATTTGAGCAAATTCAGTCTTTCTCTGATGACCCGATAAAGCATTGCCCTGATTGCAATGGTGAAGTCAAGAAAATTTATTCAGCAGTAGGTGTGGTCTTTAAAGGTTCTGGCTTCTATAAGACTGATTCAGCGCCGAAGAAGTCAGATTAATTCAGGAGAATTCAGGAGATTAGGCGCCATGGTGAGGCGGAACATCGCCTTTGATTTCGGCATCTCGCTTTGCGCGCTCTAAGTTCTCATCTGGATCAATTTCATCAGATGTGATTTCAGGCCAAAGATTGCTCACGGGCAAAAGTATAGACGATATACATAAAGGAGATTTATGTTTGAGAAGTTAGGTCAATTAGCCGTTCGCCGCAGTAAGTTAGTTTTGACCTCCTTTATTATCACCATGCTTGCAGCAGGCGGTGTCGGTTTATCTGTGTTTGGAAAACTAGATTCAGGTGGATATTCAGACCCAAATAGTGAATCAATGAAAGTTTGGAATTACTTTCAAGAGAATTTAAAGACAAAAGACGCTGGCGTAATTCTTATCGTCGATGGAAAAAATAAATCAGTTAATGATCCAAATGTTGTGGCAGATGCAATTGCCCTGGAAAAGGAAGTTGCGACTGTTCAAGGTGTCGAATCAACTCTTTCTTATTGGAGTTCTGGAAATCAACAAACTATGGTTTCTAAGGATGGAAATGCGGCCTACTTACTTATCTATACAAAATCTGATGATTTTGCGAAGGTTGGCGAAGTTGGCAAAGAAATTCAAAGTAAATTTGATGGTGAATATAAATCTCTGCAAGTTTATGCAAGTGGAAACGGTGTCATCACATCAGCAATCAATGGTCGTATTGCTAAAGACTTAGCTCTGGCTGAGGCCATCTCAATTCCATTAACTTTCATTCTTTTAGTCTTTGTATTTGGTGCTGTAATTGCCTCAGCAATGCCATTGTTTGTCGGCATATTCTCGATCCTCGGAGCATTCTTCTTGCTGCTTTTAATTACTCAAGTCACTTCCGTCAGCGTTTTTGCATTGAATCTAATCACTGGTTTGGGTCTCGGACTAGGAATTGATTACTCGCTACTTATGGTCAATCGCTTCCGTGAAGAGCTGCATAACGGTAAAGAGATTGATGAAGCGGTCGTATCAACTGTTAAAACTGCTGGCAAAACTGTTTTTTATTCTGGATTAACCGTGGCAGTTACTTTGGGATCAATGGTGGTCTTCCCGCAATCATTCTTAAAGTCTTTTGGGTATGCCGGAGTAAGCGTGGTGCTTATTGCAATCGTCGCAGCTATTTTGCCCCTTCCAGCTCTAATGAAATTGCTTGGACATCGAGTAGATAAATTTGTAGTTAGAAAATCTGGAATTGTTCCGAAATCAGATGGACGTTGGGCTCAAACCGCGCGATTTGTTATGCGTAAGCCGGTAAGCGTTGTGGTGCTCTCATTAGTAATTCTAGGAGTTATGGCTGCTCCTATAAAAGATATTGTCTTTTCACAGTTGGACGCTCGAGTTCTACCGAAGAGTGATAAAGCTGCAATTGCCTATCAAGTGCTTTCAGATCGTTTCCCAGGTCAAGAAAGTAGCCCAATTGAAATATTAATTCCTGGTGCAGCAAACAAAGTAACTCCTGAAGAACTAAACAAGTACGTTACAAGTATTCAACAAACCGAAGGTATTGTTCGCGTTATTCCATTCAATGTGGGTAATGACATCAGGATCCAAGCCATCCAATCGATGGGATCTAGAACCATTGAGGCAAGCGATTTAATTCATAAGCTTCGTGATTTAGATTCACCGCAAGGCACTTTAATTGGTGGTGTTGCGGCTGACTTTACTGATTCTCAAGATGGTACCGCCCGCGCATTACCGTGGGCGCTAGGTTGGATTGCAATTAGCGTATTGATATTAATTTTCGTCTTCACCGGATCAGTAATTCTTCCAATCAAAGCCGTACTTCTAAACATACTTTCATTGGCCGCCACTTTGGGTGTAATTACTTGGATTTTCATTGATGGACATTTGAAATGGTTGGTAGGTGACTTCACTGTTACCGGAACCATTGATACCGGAACTGCCATTTTGATTGCAGTTGTAGTTTTTGGTCTATCAATGGACTATGATCTATGCCTGCTCTCCAGAATAAAAGAAGAGCACCTTGCTGGTCATAACAACATTGAATCTGTCGCAGTAGGACTTCAAAAA
>JACCDP011314018.1_pt1 | contig 47487 bp, 38 predicted proteins | sample 7445841 | NCBI WGS metagenome assembly JACCDP01 (sample SAMN15323441, study PRJNA562643) | freshwater metagenome | isolation source: river surface water | place: USA:Blue River Watershed | collected 2017-08-17
AACTTCGCGCGTGGCAGCGGGGGCTCACGGGTTACCCGATCGTCGATGCCGGCATGCGCCAGCTTTGGGCCACCGGTTGGATGCACAACCGGGTGCGCATGATCGCGGCTTCCTTCCTGGTGAAGCACCTCCGGCTCTCCTGGGGGCACGGCGCGCGCTGGTTTTGGGATACACTCGTCGACGCCGATCTCGCGAGCAACACCCTCGGTTGGCAGTGGACGGCCGGTTGCGGGGCCGACGCCGCGCCATACTTCCGGGTCTTCGCGCCGGTTTTGCAGGGGCTGAAGTTCGACCCCGAAGGTTCTTATGTGCGCCGCTGGGTTCCCGAGTTGGACAAGCTTCCCGCTGAGAATATCCACGCACCTTGGGAGGCGCCGGCTCCGGTGCTGGCCGCCGCGGGCATCCGTCTCGGCAAAGGCGGAAACTATCCCGCGCCCATCGTCGACCACGCTACGGCCCGCAACGAGGCGCTCGCGGCTTTCCGCCGGATCCGCGGTGGCGAGATCTCCGTCCGCGAATGAGCGCACGTCCCCGCGCCGCGGCGTCCGGCGTGCGTCATCTTGTCGTCGTGCTGGGCGATCAGCTCGACGCCGGTTCCGCGGCGCTCGACGGCTTCGAGCCCGCGCGCGACGCGATCTGGATGGCGGAGGTGGAGGGGGAATCGGAGCACGTCGTCTCTTCGAAGGTCCGCACCGCGCTGTTCCTTTCCGCGATGCGGCATTTTCGCGATGCGCAACGCGCGCTGGGACGTCGCGTGGAGTACGTCGAGCTCGACGCAGCCGGCAATACCCAGACCCTCGCGGGGGAGCTCGCGCGCGCGCTGACCGCGTTGCGGCCCGAGCGCGTCCTCATGGTTGCGGCGGGAGAGTGGCGTCTGGAACCGGAGCTCACCGCGGTGGCGAAGCAGGCCGGGGTTCCTCTGGAGGTGAGGGCCGACCGGCATTTTCTTTGCACGCCCGGGGAATTCCGCGAGCACGCCGAAGGCCGGAAACAACTCCGGATGGAGTTTTTCTACCGGGAGATGCGGCGGCGCCATCGCGTGCTGCTCGACGACGCCGGCGATCCGCTGGGCGGCCAGTGGAACTTCGATCACGACAACCGCGAGAGTTTCGGGCGCGGGGGGCCGCCGCGCCCGCTGCCGGCACCCACGAGGTTCCCGCCCGACGCGACCACGCGCGCCGTGATCGAGCTCGTGGAGCAGCGCTTCCCGCGTCATCCTGGGGATCTCTCCCTCTTCGACTGGCCGGTGACACCGGCCGACGCGCAGCGGGCGCTGGATGACTTCATCACGCACCGTCTGGCGGACTTCGGTCGCTATCAGGACGCGATCTGGTGCGGCGAGCCATGGCTTTATCATTCGCTGATCTCCGCGGCGATGAACCTCAAGCTGCTCGACCCACGCGCGGTGATCGCCGCCGTGGAGCGAGCGGTGCGGGCGGAGCGGGTCCCGCTGGCGGCGGGCGAGGGGTTCATCCGGCAAGTGCTCGGGTGGCGGGAATACGTGCGTGGGGTATATTGGCTCCACATGCCGGACTATCTGGAGCGCAACGCGCTCGGAGCGAAGGAGCCGCTGCCGGGGTTCTACTGGACGGGCGACACCGCGATGACCTGCCTTCGCGACGCGCTCGGCCAGACCCTGCGGCTCGGTTACGCGCACCACATCCAGCGGTTGATGGTCACCGGACTTTACTCCCTTCTGCTGGGCGTCGACCCGAAGCGGATCCACGAGTGGTACCTCGGGGTCTACGTGGACGCGGTCGAGTGGGTGGAGTTGCCGAACACGCTCGGGATGTCCCAGTACGCCGACGGCGGCGTGATGGCGTCAAAACCCTACGTCGCCACGGGAAAATACCTGCAGCGGATGAGCAACGCCTGCGCGTCCTGCCGCTTTGATCCGGCGAAGGCGACGGGTGACGACGCGTGTCCGTTCACGACGCTCTACTGGGATTTCCTGCTGCGCCACGAGACGCTGCTGCGCGGCAACCAGCGCATGGCGCTGCAGGTGAAGAATGTGGTGCGACTTTCCGCCGCCGAACGCGCGGCGATCCGCGCGCGCGCCGCCGCGATCCGCGCCGGCGGAGGCGAGCCTCCGGCCGAGGAGGGCATGCTTCCGTTGGAGGGAAAATCGCGCGCGAAGGCGTCCAAACGCTCCTGATCATGGAAAAATTCACCCTCACCACGCGCATCGAGCGGCCAGCCGCGGAGGTCTTCGCCTGGCACGAACGTCCCGGCGCGCTGGGGCGCTTGTGTCCTCCTTGGGAAAAGGTGGAGGTGGTCTCCGCCACCGGCGGGGTGCGCGACGGCGCGCGCGTGGTGGTGCGCAACCGTCGTGGTCCGTTTTCCATGGAGTGGCAGGTGGAGCACCGGGGCTATGTGTCTGGCCGTGAGTTTCGCGACGTGCAGCTTTCGGGGCCGTTCGCGAGCTGGGAGCACCTCCATCGGGTTACGCCCGACGGCGCTGCTGCGTGCCTGCTGACCGACGATATCTCGTACCGCCTGCCGGGCGGGGCGATTGGTCGGATGTTTGGGGGAGGTCATGTCCGGCGGGAACTCACCCGGTTGTTCGCCTGGCGCCATGCCACCACCAAGGCCGATCTCGAGTTGTCCGCGCGTTATGACACGCGGCGGCGCCGGGTCGTGGTGGCAGGTGCCTCCGGTCTGCTCGGCACCGCGTTGGTCCATTTTCTCCTTACCCAGGGCCACGAGGTCGTGCGGCTCGTGCGGCGCGGGCCGGCGGGACCGGGCGAGGCGCTTTGGGAGCCCGCGCGCGGCGAACTCGCGCCTTCGGTGCTATCCGGGGCTGATGCGGTGGTGAACCTTTCCGGGGAAAACGTCGGCGCGGGACGCTGGTCCCCGGCGCGACGGGGGGCGATTCTGCGCAGCCGCGTCGACGCGACGCGCACGTTGGTCAACGCCATGAAGGCGGCGGAGCGTCCGCCGGAGGTTTTCGTCAGCGCCTCCGCCGTTGGATTCTACGGCGAACGGGGCGACGAGATGTTGACGGAGGGCTCCGCCCCCGGCGCCGGATTTCTTCCTGAGGTTTGCCTTGCTTGGGAAACGCACGCGGACGTCGCCGCGCGCGCCGGCGTTCGCACCGTGTTGCTGCGCTTCGGCGTGGTCCTCACTCCGGCCGGCGGCGCGCTGGCCAAAATGCTGCCGGTCTTCCGGCTCGCGGCCGGCGGCCGCGTCGGCACGGGGCGGCAATGGATGAGCTGGGTCGGACGTGAGGACGCCATCGGGGCCGTCTATCATGCGATGATGACCGCCTGCCGGGGGGCGGTGAACGTTTGCGCGCCCGGTGCGGTCACAAATGCTGGATTCACGCGAGCGCTGGCGGCGGCCGTGGGTCGGCCGGCCCTGTTCCCCGTACCAGCTCCGGTGCTGCGCGCGGTGTTCGGTCAGATGGCCGACGAAACCTTGCTGGCCAGCACGCGGGCGACGCCGGGCGCGCTGCTTGATTCCGGCTACGTGTTTCGTCACGCCGACGTCGGCGCCTGCCTGAGGCACGAACTCGGCGGGGCACCGGGAGCCTGACTTCGGGGCCTTCCAAGGCGCGGAAGTTTCGCCTCGCTTGCGAAGCTCGAGGCGGCGTTCACGGTTTGAGCATGCCCGTCGTCCGCGCGCCGCGCCAAGCACCCCGTCGCTCTTCCCCGCGCCGCCGTCGCGTGCTGGTGGTCGACGATCACCCGCTGACGCGCGCGGGCGTGACGGCGCTGCTCAATCAGCAGCCCGGAGTCCACGTGTGTCGCCAGGTCGGTTCGGTGGCGGAGGCGCTGGCGGCGGTGCGACGGTCGCCTCCGGATCTGGTGCTGACGGACCTGGAGATGGGGCCGAGGAGTGGGATGGAATTGGTCCGGCGTCTGCACGCGGAGCGGCCGCGGCTGCCCGTGATCGTCTTTTCCATGCATTACGACAGCATCTATGCCGAGCGCGCTTTGCGTGCCGGGGCCAGTGGCTACGTGATGAAGAGCGAAGGGCCGGCGCGGCTGCTGGAGGCCGTGCGGCACGCCTTGGCGGACGCCGAGGCCCCGGTGTCGCCGCGGCGTCCAGCCGTTCCTTGCGCGCGGCGGCGGCGGTCCCCAAGCTCCGCCACCTCATGAGTCTCTGGGAGGGAAGCGATGGCGGGGAGGCGCGTCCGGTCACTTGGTGGCGCGGCTATGCCATCTACAGCGCGCACGTGGTGGCCGCGTGCCTGGTGGTCGCGATGATCATCACGAGTCTCGCGCTTTTCGCCGGTGCGAATCGTGCGCTCGGAGCCCTGAACTTCTCGAGCACGGCGGTGCTCCGCGGCGAGTTATGGCGGATCCTCTCCTACGGGCTCGTGAACCCGCCGAGCATCGGCTTCGCCCTGGATGTCGTGATGCTCATCTGGTTCGGGCGCGAGGTGGAGAAAGCGCTCGGCCGGGGGCGTTTCCTCTCGCTGTGCGCCGGCATCTATCTGCTGAAGCCCCTCTTCTTCACGGCGGCGGGCGTCTGGCTCGGCACCGCCTTCTCCGGCGCGGCCCTCGCGTTCCCGTTGTTCGTCGCCTTCGCGACTTTTTTCCCCGGCGTGCCGCTGCTTTTCAACATCCTCGCGAAGTGGGCGGCCTTGGCGCTGGTCGGCATCCAGGCGCTGGTCGCGCTCGCGGGGCGGCGCTGGGATTTACTGGCTGAAATCGCCGTGGGGTGCGGCTTCGCCCATCTGTTTGTGCGACTGCACCGTGCGGGCTTCGAGTGGCCGAAGCTGAGGTGGCCGCGCCGCCGGCCGGTGCGGCGGGCCGTGGTTCCCGTTCGCGCGGCGGCCATCCCGCCGGCGCCGCCGCCGCGCGCGGGCATGGCGGAGGTGGACGCCCTGCTCGACAAGATCGCCCAGTCCGGGATTCACAGCCTGACGCAGGACGAGCGGGCGCGGTTGGAGGCCGCGCGCAGCGACCTGCTGCGACGTGGTTCCGGCGGAAGCTAGGGCTGCGCTTGGCCGGGACGCTGATCTCCGCGTGACTTTGCACGGAGAGGGCGGCATCTCCTCTTCCACCCCGATGAAAGTCACCGCGCCGCTGCTCGTTCTCCTCGGTTTCATTTTCGCCCCGATCGTGGGTGCGCGACCCAATGTGCTTGTCATCATGGTTGATGACCTGGGCTACGCCGACCTCGGCGTGCATGGCGGGCGCGAGGTGCGCACGCCGAACATCGACGCGCTGGCGGCGGGGGGCGTGCGCTGCACGAGCGGCTACGTCACGGCGCCTTACTGCAGCCCTTCGCGGGCGGGTCTGCTCACGGGGCGGTACCAGACCCGCTTCGGTCATGAATTCAACCCGCACGTCGGCGACGAGGCGGTACTCGGCCTGCCGTTGGACGAGCGCACGATCGCCGACCGGCTGAAGTCCGCGGGCTACGCCACCGCGGTGATCGGAAAGTGGCACCAGGGATTCACGAAGGACCGTCATCCTCAGTCCCGCGGTTTCGACGAGTTCTTCGGTTTCCTCGTGGGCGCGCACAATTACCTGTTGCACGCGAAGGCCGCCCCGAAGTTTGGCACTGCGCATTCGCACGACCTGATCTACCGGGGCCGGGAGGTGCAGAAGTTGGAGGGGCACGCGACGGACCTCTTCACCGACGAGGCGATCCGGTTCATGCGTCGCGACCCCGCGAAGCCCTGGTTCCTCTACCTCGCTTACAACGCGGTGCACACGCCGCTGGAAATCGCGGAACGCTGGCGCGAGCGCCTGCCATCCTCGGTCACCGATCCCGCGCGGCGGGGATACCTGGCGCTCCTGTTGGGACTCGATGAGGCGATTGGCCGGGTGACGGCGCATCTGCGCGCGACCGGCCAGGAGAAGGAGACACTCGTGTTCTTTCTGAGCGACAACGGCGGCGCAGGCCGGAAAGGGTTTTTCGCCTACAACACCGGGCTGAACACTCCGCTGCGCGGCGACAAAGGCCAGATGCTCGAGGGCGGAATCCGCGTGCCGTTTTTTGTCTCGTGGCCCGGTCGTTTGCCGGCGGGCGCGACCTTCGGCCATCCGGTGTCCGCCCTGGATGTCCTGCCGACCGCGCTGGCGGCCGCGGGCCGTTCGCGGCCGGAGGAATTGGATGGAGCCGATTTGCTGCCGTTCCTCACCGGTTCGGGCAAGCAGGCGCCGCATGCCGCGCTTTTCTGGCGCTTCGGTCCGCAGCGGGCGGTGCGGCGGGGAAATTGGAAACTGGTGGATTGGCGGGACTTCGAGGCTAAGACCAACAGCGGATGGCAGCTTTTCGATCTGGCCGGGGATATCGGTGAGACCACTGATCTTGCGGGACGCCATCCGGAGATCGTCGCCGCTCTGTCGGCCGAATGGTCGCGCTGGAATGCCTCCAATCGGGAGCCTTTGTGGAGCGGAACTCCCAACGAGGACCCGGTGGGCGAGCGAGCCCGCGCGCCGACTCCCAAGAAGGCCAAGAACCGTTGATCCGCCGCGTCCCTTGGCGGGAGATCAGAACTCCCAGGCTGCGCCGAGGTAGGCGTTGCGACGCGGGGCCGGATCGATGCCATCCGAGCGGATGCGGTTGTAGTAATCCTCGTCGAACACGTTGTTGATCCCGGAGATCAGGCGCACGGGCGCGCCGGGCAGACGCCACTCGGCGGTCAGATCCCAGATCGCGTGGGCGGGGATGCGCCGCGGTTCGGAATTGGAATCGTCGCCGAACGCCGCGGCGGTGAGCGTCCCGGTGAGACCGATCTTCAGCCCGGCGCCGCGATGATAAAGAATCCCGGTGCGCACCAGGTGCGGCGGGGCGGACTGGGGCGTGCGGCCAGCTAGCGCGCCCTCCGTGAAACGGGCATGGAGAAGAATGGCGTTGGCGTACAAGCCGAGGCTGCCGGCATTCCGGCCCGACCCGTGCAGCGGGATGTCTCGGCGCAGCGAGACCTCGAACCCGCGGTGCACGGCCCGGCCCACGTTGGCGAGCGAGGAGCGACCGTCGGTAAGCGTCACGGCCCCGATCTGGTTGTCGAACGCGAGGTGGAACGCGCTCGCGTCGACCACGAGTCCCGGCGTCAGCTCGCCCCGGAATCCGAACTCCCACTGCAGCGCGCGCGCTTCCGCGAGGTCGCGGTTCACGATCTGGTTCGCCGCTCCTGGAACCGCCTGGGTGAAGACCACCGGCCGAAAGCTTTGGGAAACGTTGCCGTACCACTGCGAGCGGGGGCCGAAATCGCGGGTGGCGGCCAGGCCGAACAGGGGAACGGTGTCGCGGGTGTCGCGCGAGGCGGGGGCGAGTCCGGCGGTGCTGCGGGCCACGTTCACCGTTTCGCGCACGCGCTGACGCAGGTTTTCCAGCCGCAGGCCCGGAGTGAGCGTGTGGCGGCCGAGGCGAAACAGGTTCTCGACGAACACGGGCGCGTAGAGAACGTCGCGACTCGATTTCGCGAGCAGGGCTCCGCTGGTGGCGTCCGGGGCGGCGCCGCGGCTGTCCGTGCGCGGGGAGGTGCTGCGGAAGAGCTGTGCGCCGGCGCTGAAGGCATGACTGCGGGCGGGTCCCCAGTCGCGGCGGAAGCGACCCTCGGTGCCCGATGAGGTGAAGGACTGGCGCTCGATGGTGTTCGTGCGGGCGGCTTCGCCCGCGGGGAGAAATCCGAAGCCACCTCCGGTCTGCCGACGGGAGGCGCGGACGTAACCGATTCCCCAGGTGCGCCAGGTGAGCGTGCCGTTGGGAAGGTCGCGTTCCCAGGTCAGCGAGGCGCCTTTGCGATCGAGGCTGAAGCGGTCGAAGCGGCGCGACGGGGCGCGGCGGTCGACGTGGTAGTTGGCGGCGCCGGGGCCCGTGGCGAAAGTGAGTCCACCCGGCTCGCCGTGCTCCTCCTCGTAGGTCTCGAGCGAGAGCAGCCAGCGGGATTCGGTGGTGGCGTCGAACGCGAGGCGACCCAGCCACGCGGTCAGGGTGTAGTCGCTGTTTGCGGAGCGGATGCCGTCGGAACGCCGGTGGTTCAGGTAGCCATAGTATCCCATGCGACCGCGGGTGCCATCGATGTGAGAGAAGGTGGAGTAATAGCCGTCGTTGCCGGCGGTGTGGAGAGACGATCCGGAGAAGGGGCGGTCGGTGCGCGGCCGGTGGGTGACGTAGTTCAGCGCGCCGCCGGGTTGAGGTCCGTAAAGCAGGCCCGCCCCCCCGCGCGTGAACTCAACACGGTCGACCGTATCCAACGGCGGGGTATAGTAGGCTTCGGGATAGCCGAAGGGGTCGGCATGGATTGGAATGCCGTCCTTCAGCACCTGAGTGAACTGCGCGCGATGCGGTTCGAGACCGCGGTAACCGATGCTGACGAGCGGCGTGGTTTCCTCGCTCAGGATCAGGCCCGGGGCTTGGGCGAGAGCTTGCCGGTAACTGTTACCGTTGATCCGCGGCTGGCCGTCGAAATCGATGAGGGTGGTCTTCTTTCCTGCGTTGATGCGGGCTCCTTGAACATCGGGAAGGAAGGGCCCTTGGATATAATGATCCGACTCGGATTCCGCTTCCGCCAGAAACGGCGGGAGCAGGACGGGTGATGTCGGGAGAGTGGGTGCCTGTCCCCCTGCTGCTTCGCCTGTCAGGCCGATGCAGACGCCAACGATCACCGTGAACGCTCGGTAGAGGGAGGAAATGGAACGAAAAAAGGACACGCGGACGTTGAGTAGGGAATGGGAATCAGTCTCATCTAACTCAATATGGAAATGAGACCCAGTCGCTATAGATGTTTTAAGCCCTACGAGACAATAGGTTGAGTAGGATAATCTTTTCCGGACCTTGGCGCTAACTCTACAGCCTGTCCCCGCTAAAGGATAAGCCCGCGCCAAACTCGAATAGCCTGTCCCTAGCCTGACATAGCCTGTCCCCACGAAACCTCCGAGGGACAGGTTATCAATCTGAGGAGGCAGGCGCGGGGTTGGAGGGTCCTCGGAGCTTCATGGGCCTTACCAGACTACGCCTCCACCGCGCTCACTGAAATCAGCTTGTCCTCGACCCCTCTGCGGCATGCCTGTTCAAACAACCATGGCCGACACGCTCGCGGTGGCGCTCGGGGAGCGCTCCTACACGATCCACTTTGAGACCGATTCCTCGGCCTCGTTGGCCGCCCGGGTGGCTGACTTGCGTGCAGCCGGGCGACGCGCGGTTGTGGTCACAGACACCTCCCTGCAACGAGCGCAGGCTGGATTTCTGTTCGCCGCTTTTGGCGACACGCCCGTGGTCGCGGTCGAGCCCGGCGAGGAATCAAAGTCCTTGGCCGGTTTTTCGCGCCTGCTCGATTTCCTCGCCGCGAACAAGGTCGACCGCGGCGGCGTGGTCTTCGCCGTCGGTGGCGGCGTGATCGGCGATCTGGCGGGTTTCGCGGCTGCCGCCTGGCTCCGCGGCGTCGATTTCATTCAAGTGCCGACCACCCTCCTCGCGATGGTCGATAGTTCCGTCGGCGGTAAGACCGGAATCAATCATCCCGCGGGCAAAAACCTCGTGGGTGCATTCCACCAGCCGCGTGCTGTCCACATCTCCACCGGCTTGCTGCGCACCCTGCCGGCGCGGGAGTTCTCCGCCGGTGCCGCCGAGGTGATCAAATACGGCCTGCTCGGCGACGCCGAGCTGTTTGCTCGGCTGGAAAGCGCGGCTTTGCAACCCGGCAGCGCCGATCTGGCCGACGTCATCCGTCGCTGCTGCGCCATCAAGGCGGGGATCGTCGAGGCCGATGAGCGCGAGACGGCGACCGAGGGCGGCCGGGCCTTGCTGAATCTAGGCCACACGTTCGGCCACGCGATCGAGAACGCCGCCGGGTACGGGGACTACCTGCATGGCGAGGCCGTCGCCATCGGGCTTTGCGCCGCTGCGCGTCTTTCGCACCGGCTCGGGTTCATCGGCGCCGCCGAGATCGGCCGCATCGAGCGGGTTTTGATCGCGCACGGGCTTCCGGTCCGTTTGCGGTCCCCGTTGCCGCTCCCGGTGCTCGAGTCGGCCATGGGGCGCGATAAAAAGGTCCGCGCCGGCGGGATCCGCTTCATCGTGCTGAGCGCCATTGGCGCCGCCCGCACGTTGGCTGGAGTCGATCCCGCGCTGGCCGCTGCGTCCTTCCGCGAGGTCGGCGCCTCCTCTTGATGCCACACAAACGGAATTGCGCCGCGCCGCCGTCGCCGCGACGGTAGCCGGCAGCCCTCATGTCCGCCATCGACGAAGGCATTGTCCGCGAGTACTTCGAGCAGAACGGCTTCCTCGTTCGGCAGGCACGCAAGTACCAGGTGCAGGCGCGAAGGAAGGTGGCGGAGGAGGAGATCGACCTGCTCGTCTTCAACCCGTCCTGGCAGCGGGATTCCCGGAAGCCGGACTTTTTCCTTTTCTCCTCCGAGCTGCCCTATGTGCACCGCGCGATCGTGGCGGTGAAGGCGTGGCACACGGGGGTATTCACACCGACGATGCTGCGCAGCAGCCCCGAGATTTTTGGCTTTCTGCAGCAGAGCGTGCAGAAGGAGGCATCACGGTTGTTCCCCGCTGACGCGACGGAAGGTGCGGGCGGTCCTTTGCTCAAGATCCTTGTCCTCCCGAGCCTGCCCACGGCGGAGCCGTTCCGGAGTCAGAGCCTGGAGCTCCTTAAGGGCGCCGGCGTCGACGCCATCGTATCGTTCCGAGCGATGCTCATCGACCTGCTCGACAAGATCGAGGTGAACCAGAACTACTCCAAGAGCGACACGCTGCAGGTCATGCGCATCCTGAAAAACTACGACCTGTTGCGCGAAACCCAGCTCGATCTCCTGCCGGAACGCGCCAGTTCACGGCGCCGGCCGGCCGCGCCCTGAGCCATGGCGACCGTCATTCATCCGACTGCCATCGTCGAGCCGGGCGCGCAGCTCGGTCTCGACTGCGAGATCATGGCGCACGCGATTGTCACCCGTCACTGCACCGTGGGTGACCGGGTGATCGTGCACCCGTTCGCCGTCCTCGGCGGCGACCCGCAGTACCTCAAGTTCGACCGCGCGACCCCGACCGGCGTTCGCATCGGCTCAGGCAGCGTCATCCGGGAACACGTCACCATCAACCGGTCCATCCATGCCGGGCAGGCTACCGTCCTGGGCGACAATTGCTTCTTCATGGCGGCGAGCCACGCGGGACACGATTGCGAGGTCGGTTCCGGCGTCGTGCTGGCCAACGGCACGCTGCTCGCGGGGCACGTCAGCGTGGGCGACAACACCTTCATGGGCGGCGGGTCCGCGGTGCATCAGTTCTGCCGGATCGGTGAGGGCGTGATGGTGGCGGGGCATGCGTCGATCACCCGCGACATCGCCCCGTTCTTAATGGTCGCGGAGCGCGACGAGGTGATCGGGCTGAACGCGGTCGGCCTGCGCCGGCGAGGGGTGTCGCGGGCTGCGATCGCGGAGCTGAAGCGGGCGTTTCAAGCCGTGTTTTTCGCCCCCGGCAACATTCGCGAGCTCGCCGCTGCCGAGCTTGCCGCAGGTCGCTGCACGGCGGAGGAGACGAAGCGCTTCCTTGGGTTCTTCGCCGGGGGTAAGCGCAGCTTCGCCCGGGCGCGTCGGGTGGCGGCGGAGGGAGAGGAGACGGAGTGAGTCGCCGCGAAGTGAAGCGGGGATCGCCGCTGGCGTTCACCTGCGGGGATCCAGCCGGAGTGGGCCCGGAAATCATTGCCGACTGGCTACGGTGCAACCGCCGCGACGCGCGTGACGTGGCGGTGATCGGCCCTCGTCGCTGGCTCGAGACCCTCGACACCTCCGCCGTGAAAATCGCCGTAGGACCTAGCGGGGTCTTCCCTAGGCCTGGTCGCCCGGGCGCGGCGGGCGCGCGCCTCGCGTGGGCCGCGATGGAGCGGGCCGCCGAAGGTTGCAAAACCGGTGAGTTCAGCGGCGTCGTCACGGGCCCCGTCAGCAAGGCCGAACTCGCCCGCGTCGGCTACGAGTTCCCCGGGCAGACGGAGTTCTTCGCGGCGCGCTGGGGCGGCGAACCGGTGATGGCGTTCTGCGGCGGCAAACTCCGGGTGGCGCTGGCGACCTGGCACGTGCCACTCGTCGCCGTCCCGCGTCTGCTCAGGGCGCCTTTGCTCCGGCGTACGATCGCCGCGGCCGACCTGCTCGCGCGGTCCGAGGGCGTGGCGCAGCCGCGGATCGGCGTTTGCGGACTCAATCCGCACGCGGGCGAGGAGGGGTTGCTCGGCACCGATGAGCGCGACCGGCTCAACCCCATGCTCGACCGACTGCGCCGCGAGTTTCCCGGAATCTCGCGCTGCGAACCCGGGGACACGCTTTTCGCGAGGATGCTGCGCGGTGAGTTCGACGCGATCGTCGCGCTTTACCACGACCAGGGCCTCGCGCCGCTCAAGGTGATTGATTTCGACGATGCGGTGAACGTCACCCTTGGACTGCCGCACGTGCGGACGAGTCCGGACCACGGCACCGCGTTCGGAATCGCCGGTCGCGGTGTCGCCCGCGGCGCGAGCTTCGCCAACGCGGTGAAGGTCGCGCGCCGCCTGATCGCATTGCGCGCGTAGTTCACCGCTTGCGGGGAACGGGCGCTTCAAGAGTGATCTTCGAGGCCGATCAAGAGGTTGGCCGCAAAGGGGCGCAGGAATCATGGAATCGGCAGACGGCGTTGTCAGCGGTGTTGCCTAGGCCGTCGCCTCGGACCAGGCCGCAAGCCTTTCCGAATTCTCCTCGTCGTGTTCAACGCCCAACCTGTCGTGAGCGGCGTCCGAATGGCTCTGCGGGCGGCGGCCACGGATCGACCCGGACTACACGAACTTCGTGTTCGCTCCCTCCTTGCGCCTTCTGCGCCTCTTGGCAGCCAACTCCGAAGCTGGCCGCACGAGCGCGCGGATGCCGCACTACCTGCGGGCGGGACGGTCCGCGGGTTGCTTAGTAGTTCTTCGTGTAGGTGACGCCGGCGGGGTCGACGAAGGTGATCCTGCCTGGATCGACCGACTGCAGGCGAAGGCCCAGCGTGCGGTCCACGATGTCATTGATGCGGTAAACACGCTCGCCGATGAGCACGCGGGCTTCCGGACCGGGTGAACGGACGCCGAGGATCCGCAGCCGATCGAGATGTTCCGAGATCCGTTCGTCGGCGCGCGGCGTGGCGCTGGCAGGAGGAGCGGTGACCGCTGGCGTGGTCGGAGGCGGCGCCGCGGCGGGGGCGGCGGGTGGTAAAGCGGCCGTTGCGGGAAGCGGGCGGGATGTGTCGCTGGCGGCGCCAGAGGTCGGGACAACCCTGGGAGTGGCGGCGTTGGGCGTGGCCGAGCCAGGCGACGACGCTGCGCTCGACCTAGCCTCCGTAGCCGGAGTGACTGCCGGGGTTGGATGCGGATGCGGGCTACTGGCGGGCGCTGCCGTCGCGGGCGTGGGGGCGTGGGCCGTCGCGGGTGAGGAGGCGACGGCAGGGGCCGGGGCCGATTCGCCCGGGGGGGAATCCCGTCCGGTGGTCGTCTTGGATTTCGCGACGGTTTCAGAACGGGGTTCCGCAGACGGTTCGGCGCCGGTTCTCCAAAATAACGAAAGCGCGCCTGTGACGATGAGGAGAATCACCATGGCCCCGAGCAGCACGAGCGTGCGCGTGCCGATCGTGCGGCCACGTTTGGTGATCACGGGCGCGGCCGGTGCGGCAGGGGATTCGCCGAGACCGCCGGCGCGCGCCTGTTCGGCCTTTTTCAGGGCTTCGTTGATGAGGCTCATGGCGGGGCGTGGATCACGGGGCGAGGTTGGCTAGGTCGCGCCGCGCGCGACGCACATCCCAGTAGGATACCTCGTGAGATTCGCGTACGAACGCCGAGAGGAGCGCGCGATCGCAGAGGGTGTTGACGATCCGGGGCACCCCGCCGCTCTGCCGGTGGATCGCGCGGAGCGCCCAGCGCGTGAAGGTCGGCCGTCCGTTCGCGCCGGCGAGGGTGAGACGGTGCTGGATGTAGTGGCTCGTGTCCTCCTCGGATAGCGCCTGGAGTTCGCAGTACACCAGAATCCGCTGCCGCAACTGGCGGAGCTCCTGGCGGGATAGGATTTCCTTCAGCTCCGGCTGGCCCAGCAGGACGATCTGCAGGAGCTTCTGCCGGTCGGTCTCGAGGTTGGAGAGCAGGCGCACCTGCTCGAGCACCTCCACCTCGAGGTTCTGGGCCTCGTCGATGATGAGCACGATGTCGCGCCCCTGGCTGATCCGCTCGAGCAGCGCCCGGTTCACCTGGGCGACCAGGTCAGCCTGGTTGCGCGCAAGCTTCCGCTCGCCGAGTTCGGTGAGGATGGCCCGGAGCATCTGCGTCTCGGTGACGCGCGGATTCAGGATGAGGGCGGTGTCAAAGCGCGCCGGTTCGAGCTCGTTGAGGAATTGCCGGCAAAGGGTCGTCTTGCCGCAGCCGACCTCGCCGACGAGGACGATGAAGCCTTTCTTCTCGGCGACGCCATACCGCAGGTGTCGCAGCGCCTCCTGATGGGTGGGGCTGAGGTAGAGGAAGCGCGGGTCGGGGGTGATGTTGAACGGCAACTCCCGGAGCCCGAAGAAACCCTGATACATGATCGGCCCGGTAAACGTGGTCCGCGGCCCCGGTGAAAGCACGCCAAAAGACCGGTGTGGGCGCCGCGGTTCTGCGGCCGCGGGGTTTGTCCTTTACTCGCGTTCGGGCGCTCCGTTGATCTGCCTCCTCGCGTGACCTCCCGCCGGGTGATGATCGTGCTCTATGCCGTGCTGCTGGTGCTGTTCGGCGCCGGGGGCGGAATGCTGTTCCTCGAGGCCCGGGCGGAGCTGGCCGCGTTGCGCGACCGCCAGGCGGTGCTGCAACGGGAGCTCGACGCGGCGAAGGCGCGTCTCGCGGAACAGGATCGTTTCCTGCAGCGGCTCCGCAGCGATCCGTCCATGGCCGAGAAGGTGATCCGCGAGCGTCTGGGCTACGGCAAGCCGGGCGAGGTGATCTTCCGTTTCGACAACAACCCCTGAGGCATCGCGCGCCCTGGGTTGCGGCCGCCGCTCCGCGGGCAACACTTTGACCATGTCCCAGCATCCGCTGATCGAGAAATTCACCCGCGCCGGCCAAGGGCAGGTTTTCGCGCATTGGTCGACCGCGACGGAGCATGAGCGCGCGGGCCTGCTCGTCGAAGCCGCGGAGATCGACCTGCAGGAGGTGGAGCGTCTGACGCGCGCGTTGTTGCGGCCCTCTGCGGCGGCCGGGGTCGATCTCGACGGGCTGGCGCCGGCGCCCTACGAGCGGCATCCGGCCAACGGCGGCGAGCGCGCGGCGTGGCACGCCGCCAAGGCGGCGGGTGAAGCGGCGCTGCGGGCGGGCCGGGTGGCGGCGTTCACGGTCGCGGGGGGACAGGGGACCCGGCTCGGTTACGACGGGCCGAAGGGGACTTTCCCGGTGACCCCGTTGAGGAGGAAGTCGCTCTTCCAGGTCTTCGCCGAAAAGATCCGGGCGGCCGGAGCGAGGTTCGGGCGGCCGCTGCACTGGTTCGTGATGACGAGCCATGCCAATCATGCCGCCACGGAGGCTTTTTTCGCGGAGCACCGCTGGTTCGGGCTGGACCGGCACCGGGTGCACTTTTTCCGCCAGGGGCGGATGCCCGCGGTCGATTTCGAGGGGCGCATCCTGTTGGAGGGCCGCGGGTCAATCGCGCTCTCGCCGGACGGCCACGGAGGTTCGCTGCGGGCGTTGGCGCGGAGCGGCGCGCTGGACGTGATGGCGGGCGAGGGGGTGGACATACTGAGCTACTTCCAGGTCGACAACCCCTTGGTGCGTTGCGTCGATCCGGCCTTCATCGGCTGGCACGTCCTGGGCGGTTCGGAGATGTCGAGCAAGATGGTCACGAAGGCCCACGCCGCGGAGAAGGTCGGTCATTTCTGCGCGCAACGCGGCCGCACGGTCGTCATCGAGTACTCGGATCTGCCGGCCGCGGTGCAGCAGGAGAAGGGGCCGGACGGCGAGTTGCGCTACCGCGCGGGTAGCATCGCGATCCATACGCTGGACCGCGCCTTCGTCAGCCGTATGGCGGAGCCGGGCGGCGGGACGTCGCTCCCGTTCCACCGCGCCGAGAAGAAGATCCCGACGGTGGATGCGGCGGGTAATCCGGTGAAGCCGGAGCGGCCGAACGGGGTAAAGTTCGAGCTCTTCGTCTTCGATGCGCTGCCCTTCGCGCGGAACCCGGTGGTGATCGAGACCCTGCGGGCGGACGATTTCTCGCCCGTCAAGAACGCGGAGGGCGCGGATTCACCGGAGACCTGCCGGCGCGACCAACTGCGGCAATACGGCCGCTGGCTGCACTCGGTGGGGGCGCTGCGCGCCGACGAGACGGGACACCCCGGAATCGACCTCGAGGTGTCGCCACTCTTCGGTTACGACGATGATTCCTTCGCGGCGTCGTGGGCGCGCCGGACCCCGGCGCCGCGCGTGGAGCACGGGGTCTATCTGGAGTAGGCGGCCCGCTCAGCCGCCGCCCTTTTTTCGTTTCCCCGCGAGTGCGGCGTCGTGGCGCGGATTCAGCGCGGGCATCTGCGCCCCGGTGGCGGCGCGAAACGACGCGAGCCGGGCCAGCAGCTCGCGCGCGCGGCCCGGGTCCGCGGCCGCGAGGTTGTTCGACTCGGCGGGATCGTCCCTCAGGTTGAAAAGCTCGGGCGCGCGGCCGGTTCTCGCGACGGTGTGCTCGTGGTACTCGACGAGCTTCCAGGCTCCGGCGCGGATCGCGCTGGCGGGGCCGCCGTCGCCGGCGTTGTGGTAATGAGGATAGTGCCAGAAGATCGCCTCGCGGTCCGGCGCGGGACCTCCCATCAGATGGCCGGCCAGGCTCACGCCGTCGACCACCCGGTCCGCCGGCAACGGCCGGCCGGTGAATTCCAGCAAGGTCGGCAGGAAATCGACACTGATCACCGGGGCCGGGCTGACGCGACCGGCCGGAATCCGCCCCGGCCAGCGAACGATCAACGGCACCCGGATGCCCCCCTCGTGCAGCTGGGCCTTCCCGCCGCGCAGCGGAAACTGGGAGGAGTCGGAAAGCAGACCGCCGTTATCGGAGGTGAAGATGAACACCGTGTGCTCGCGTAATCCCGGGGTGTCCAGGCGCTCGAGCAGGCGTCCCACGCTGGCATCGAGCGTCTCCATCATCGCCGCGATCACGGGGCTGTTCTCGGGTCGGTCGCTGCCGGGCCTCGCGCGGTGCTTCGCGATCCTAGCTGCCTGTTCCATGATCGGCGCGTGGATGGAGTTATGCGGAAGGTAGAGAAAAAAAGGCCGCTCGCGGTGACGGTCGATAAAGTCGAGCGCACGTTCCGTGAGCACAGCGACTCCGTGCGGGTCCTGGTCGGGATCGTGGGACCGCGCGGGCTTGTGGGTGATGAAGGTTTCCTGAAAGCCCTGGCGGTCGGGACCCTCCGTGACGCTTTCGGGGCCGCTGTAAGCGCGGGCGAGATGCCATTTACCCAGCAGCGCGGTGGCGTAGCCCCGAGCCCGGAGATCCTCGGCCAAGGTGGTGGCGGAAAGCGGCAGATGCCTCGTCCAGTCGGGTTGCGCCAAGCGCTCGTGGGGGAAGTCTCCGCCGGGGATGAAATCGGTGACGCGGGTGCGCGCCGGGTATTGCCCGGTCATGATCGCGGCGCGGGTTGGCGAGCAAACCGGGCAGGCGGAGTAAGCGGCGTCGAACCGCGTGCCCTCGCGGGAGAGGCGGTCGAGATGGGGCGTCTGGTAGTAGCGGTTGCCGTAGGCCGCCACGGGGGCGGTGCCGAGGTCATCGGCGAGCACGAGCACGATGTTGGGCGGCCGGCTCTCCGCGGCCGCGAGTGCCGGCGCGAGGAGCAGCGGTAGGAGGACGAGGGGTGACATGGGGAAGAGGCTCAGCTGGCGTCGAAGCCGTAGGCGGCGCGGTGGGTTCCCTCGGCGAGCGCACGGGCGCGGGCTAGGATCGCACGGTCGGCGCCGGCGACGGCGGAGATCGCCCCGGAGGCGGGGTCGAGGTCGATCCAGGGGCCGAGCGTGAAGCGCGCGCGGTCGGCCGCGATTTGGTTGGCGGCGAGATGACGGGAAAGCTGGTCGACCACCTCGGCGGCGCCGGGGTGGTTGCGCACCGCCTCCCGGCAGGCGGCGAGGTTTTCCGCACGGCCGAGTCGCCAGGACAAGTTACCGAGGTGGCAGATGGTCGAGGAGTAATGCCCCTGGAGCACGGGCGCGTTGAGGTCGTCGGCGCGGCGCGAGCGCACGGCGTCCAGGAAATTGGCCATGTGCCGGCCACCGCCTTCACCGGGAAACTGCTTCAACCGCTTGCCGTCGCGGTCGTAAATGACGCCACCGCCCTTGAGGCCGACGAACGCGCCGCCCTCGCAGTCGAGGGCGAAGCCCTCGCGGATGCCGCGGAACGCGTCCATGGCCTTCTGACCGGGTTTGGCCGGCAGGTTGCGGTTCTCGACGAGCATCGGCAGACCGGGGTAATCCAGCACTGTGAGCTGGGTGTTGGGCGTTTCGGCTGAATCGTCTACGCCGAAGCGTCCGCCGAGGCAGAGTGCGCGGCGCGGCAGGCCCTCCAGGCCGGCCATGTAGCGACAGGCATCGATCGGGTGCACGCCGCTGTTGCCGAGGTCGCCGTCGCCCGTCGACCAGAACCAATGCCAGTCGTAGTGGAGCTTGGGGCGCGTGAGGGGGTCGGCCGCGGCGGGGCCGCAGTAAAGGTCGTAATCGAGCCCGGCTGGCCGGTGCGGTGCCACGCGGCCGATGCTCGGACGGTACTCGTACCATGCGATGTGGGCGGAGCGCGGCCGGCCGATGTGTCCCTCGCGGATCCAGGCGGTGGCGGCGCGGATGCCCTCGTCGGAACGGTACTGTGTGCCCGATTGCACGATCCGCCCGTGTTGGCGTGCGGCATCGACCATGCGCGGACCTTCGGCTATGCTGTGCGAGACGGGTTTTTCCACGTACACGTCCTTGCCGGCACGGCAGGCCCAAACGGTGAGAACGGCGTGCCAGTGGTTCGGCGTGGCGATGACGACCGCGTCGACATCCTTCCGCTCCAGGATCCGTCGCGGATCTGTGACGCCGGCGACGGTGATCCCGGCCTCCTTGGCCGCGGCAACCTGTTCCGCGAGCCGTTGCGGATCCACGTCGCAGAGCGCGGTGAGGCGCGCGCCGGGAAATTTGAGCAACGACTTCACATGTCCACGGCCCTTGCCGCCGAGCCCGATGACGGCGACGCGGATGTCTTCGTTGGCGCCGGCCGCGCCAAGGCGGAGGGAGGGAAAGGTGAGGGCGGCGCCGACGGCGGCGCGGTGAAGGAAGTCGCGGCGATTGATGGGGTTCATGGGGTTTTCGTTTTTTTCGGAGTGACGGGCCAGTGTTCGCTCTCGGTGCGGGCGGTGACGAAAAGTTCCCGGGCGCGGGCGACGAATCCCGGCTGGGTGGGGGCGAGGTCCCGTGTTTCCGCGGGGTCGGCCACGACGTCGTAGACGGCGATCGGCCCGTCCGCGTTCTCGCGGATCGCCTTCAGTCGTCCCTCGCGGACGGCTTGGGAAAAGGACTTCTGGTGGTGCTCCCAATAGAAGTAGTCCGACCGTGGAGTCTCCTTTCCGAGCAGGGCGGGAAGAACGTTGATTCCGTCGACCCCCGGTATCGGCCGAGGGGTACCGGCAAGGGCGAGCGCCGTCGGGAGGAAATCCCAGCCGCCCCATGGGTAGCTGCTGCGGCGGCCGGCGGGCACCTCCCCGGGCCAGCTGACGATCATCGGGGCGCGGATGCCGCCCTCGTAAAGCGTGCCCTTGTGGCCGCGAAAACCGGCGGTGCTGCGGAAGAAATCGGAGACGCCCGGGCGGGCGGGCGCGCCGTTGTCGGAGCAGAAGAAGACGACGGTGCGCTTCTCGATCTGCAGCTGCTTGATCCGGTCGAGGATACGTCCTACATCCCGGTCAAGCCGGGTGATCATCGCGGCGACGGTGGCGCGAGGATAGGGCACATCGTTCTTGCCGCCGGTTTCCGCGGAAGGCGGCTCGGGGAACTTCCCACGATACTCGGCGAGCGAGTCTTCCGGGACCTCGAGCCGCGAATGCGGGATAGTGTAGGCGACGTAGAGAAAGAACGGGCGTTTGTGCCGCGCGTCGATGAACGCGAGCGCCTCGTCGGTCATGAGGTCGTGGGAGTACTGGCCCCGTTGGCCGCCGGCGTTCCCGGGGAGGCTGATTTCCTGCTCGTTGCGCCAGATCTTCTCGGGGTAGTAGAACTCGGCGAGGTTGTTGTTGAGGTACCCGAACCAATGGTCGAATCCCTGGCGGTTGGGGGTGCCCTCGTTGCCGGGTTCTCCCAGGCCCCATTTGCCGACGATGCCCGTGGTGTACCCGTGGTGCTTCAGGCTTTCGGCGACGGTGACATCCTGCGCTCGCAGGGGAACCCGTTCAACCCCGGCCCGCCCGTGGTTACCCCGCACCCGGGTGTGTCCGGTGTGCTGCCCCGTCATCAGTACGCTACGTGTCGGCGAGCAAACGGACGCCCCCGCGTAGTAGTGCGTGAAGCTGGTGCCTTCGGCGGCGAGACGGTCGAGGTTGGGCGTGCGGATGAGCTTCTGGCCGAACGGACCGATGTCCCCGTAGCCGAGGTCGTCCGCCATGATGAAGATGATGTTCTTCCGCGGATCGCGCGCCGCCTCCGCGACCGGGACGGTGACCAGCAGGAGTAGTAAAAGCGCCCTTCTCACTGAAGGTCCTTTCCGGCCGCGTACGCGCGGTGCTCCTCGGCGATGCGCGCGGCCTTCTCGTCGCCGCGGTGAAAGACCAGCCGGTAACGAAGCAGCAGTTCTCCCCCGGCGGGGATTACGTGGTCGCCCGCCTTGGGCTGATCCTTGAGTTTCTCGAAATCGTGACGCCCGAAGGGATTAGCGGAGAGCAATCCGTAGTCGCGCGCGTGCCACCAGGTGGGATGACGAAAATTCCCCGGATGTTCCAGGAGGGCGACGCCGATCACGCGGCCGTCGGGCAACGGGCCGCTGTAGGACGCCCAGGCGGCGCGTTTGCCCCAAGCGGGGATGCCGGAATCGCCATTGGCGTTCACGAGGTGTCCGGTACCGGCCCGCTTCGTCGCGCCTTTGCCGTGGGTCACGCGTATCGTCTCGTTGACGCGTACGGCCATCGTTCCCTCCTCGGTGTCGCCGAGAGTGACCGCGCCGTGGGTCGCCAGCAACCGGACTTCGTGGTCGAGGCGCGTCACGGTTCCGGAGCGGGAGATTCGGAGCGTGGTCTCGTCGGTGAGCAGCGGCTTCCCGTCGGCCGTCTCCCACACACTGCGGACGCGGAGGAGGCCGGTCGGGCCGTCGCGGGTCTCGACGATCCGCTCCAGGCGGATGCGGCCCGTCTTCTTCTCGGGAATCTCGCGCCAGAGGTCGTGGCCGTTGACGGCTCCGTGGGCGAACCAGACCCCGCGGTGCCAGTCGTGGTCGGGTACCTCGGAGGGATTCTGCTTGAACGGGAAATCGCGGGTGTAGGACGTGCCGTCGGAGTCGAGGATCGGGTAGAGGCAAGGCTTCGGCCAGCCGGCATGGAGGTAGTCCGAGAAATGACGTCCGCCGATCTCGATGCGCACGCGGTCGGCCTGGCGGGTGAACGTGACGGTGTCGGCGGCGGTGATGGCCGGCGCAGCGGAAAGCGCCGCAAGCGGCGCCAGCAGGCGGAGGAGGCTTTTCATTTGGCGAGGGATTGGCGCTTGGTCTCTGGTGCGAGCCAGATGACGAGGATGCCGATAGCGTAGATGAAGGAGGCGGCCGCGCCGACGCGGGCGTAGCTGCCGCCGAGGGAGGTGAACACGGCGCCGGCGGCAAGCACGCCGACCGCGGTCGCGAAGCGCCCGACATTGTAGGAGACCCCGCTCCCGGTCGCACGCACGGCGGTGGGAAAAAGCTCCGGCAGGTAAAGGGGCAGCCAGCCGAAGAACAGCGTGGCGACCAGGCCCTGCGCGAAAACGATCGGCAGGAACGTCGACTGCAGCGGGGCGGTGAGCTGGAACATGGACCACGTGAGGCCGAACGACCCGACGCTGATCAGGAAGTAGGAAGCCCTCCGGCCGAGCAGGGCGGCGATCTGGGCGCCGATCAGGCTGCCGAGGATCGCGCCGGCGGCCCACCAGCCCTGGGTGACCGCCTTGTAATCGGAGCGCACGACACGGCCGATCTCATCCGCCCACGGGATCATCCACTTGCTCGCCGCCCATGCGCCGACGAGCGGGATAGAGCCGAGCATGATTCCGACGAGGGTGATGCGCAGCAGGGGTGGGCGGAATAGCTCGCGGAGCGGCGCGGGCGGTTTCGGGTCGCCGGCCTTGCCGCGAGAGGCCAACCAGGTGGGCGACTCGGGCAGGAAGAGGAGTACCCCGACGCCCAGCACAGCGGGCGCTCCCGCGATGTAGAAAAGCCACCGCCACGAGTCCGGCGTCACCGGATACAGCTGGGCGATCTGGGAGAGCAGCAGGATCCCGGAGTTGATCGCGGCGCCCATCAGCCCGGCGACCACGGGACGGGATCTGTCGGGCCACGACTCGGCCACGAGCGCGACGGCGTTGGGCCAGACCCCGCCGACGCCCAGACCCACGACAAACCGCAGCGCGAGCATCTGTTCCTGGGTGGTGACCCACGCGCCGAGCCCGGCGAAGATGGAATAAAACAGGATGCTCACGCCCATCGCGCGCGCGCGACCGATGCGATCCCCGAGTGAGCCCAGCACGATCCCTCCGACGGCCGCTCCCGCCATCAGCGCGGCGGTGAACCGGGCGAACCAGTCCCCGCCCAGCATGGGCGTGTAGGCTGCGCCCAGGAGCGACTTCGAGACCGACAGCGAGACCAGCGGCATCAGACCGAGCTCGAGTCCGTCGAACAACAGCGCGCCGAAGGCGGCGGCGAGGACCGCGTAGCGGGCCCTCGGGCTGAGCGGGGTGGAACTCATGGCTCTCGGGGTGATCCCGTGCGGGCGGCGAGGACGCGGATGATAGCGCTGTTATCGAGGGCGCCGAGACCGGCGGTTTCCGCGGCCTCGAGGATCGAGCGATGGGCGCGGCTGAGCGGCATCGGCAGTCCCGCGGCGTCGCCCTGGTCGAGGATCAGTCGCACGTCCTTGAGGTGCTGGGAAAGACGGGCCTCGGGGGTGAAGTTGCCGGAGAGCATGCGTTCGCCCTTTCGGTCCATGATGCGCGAATAGGCTGGACCGCTCTGCATCACGGAGAGGGCCTGCCGGGCGTCGAGCCCGAGCCCTTGCGCAAGGGCGAGTCCCTCGGCGAGGGCGGCACGGTTCAGCCCGAGGACCACATTGGTGACGAGCTTCATGCGCGCCCCCGCGCCGGGACCGCCGCAATGGAAGGTCTCGCGGCCCAGCGGCCCGAGGATGTCACGGCAGGATGCAAACGCGGCGGCGTCCCCGCCCACCATCAACACGGCCGATCCCTCGCGGAGTTGGGAACTGCTGCCGGACACGGTGGCGTCAAGGTACGCCACACCGCGGGTGGCGAGCAGAGCGGCGAGCTCCACGGTGGCATCCGGGTCGCCGGTGGTCGTGTCGATGATCACGTGGCCCGGCTGGATCTCCGCTCCCGCGGCGGCGAGCACCGCGTTGACCTCGACGTGGGTGGGCAGACTTAGAAAAACGCGACGGCAACGGCGGAATACCTCCGCGGCGTTCTCCGCGAGCTCGCCTCCCGCTCGGGCGAAGCCCTCGCATCGGGTGGCGTCAATGTCGTGACCGACCACGTGGAAGGCGCCGCCCAGCAGGCGGTCCGCGAGGGCGCTGCCGAGCAGGCCAAGGCCGACGAGACCGATGCAAGGGGAGGAGGGTGAGGGCGAAACCATGAGCGCGAGGATGAGGCAGCCGCGGATCCGGGGTATTTCAGCGGCCAGCGTTCTGGCGGGAGGGCGAATCGCCAGCGAGCTCGGAAAGGAGGATCTCGAGCGCTGTGTGGACCGGGTGGAGACGGAGACTGTTGCGATCGGCGGGGTCCCGAGGGTTCAGACCGCGGGCGTTCTCCCATTCGTCCGGCATGCCGTCCCCGTCGGTGTCACGCGGAGCGGGTGCCGACTTGAGGTCCGGCCAGCCGCCGACCTGTGCTGGGGAGTCGATGATGCCGTTGCCGACTGTGGCGCCTCCGCGCCGCACCTCCGCGACGACGCGGGTGTCGACGGCGTCGCGCCGGGGGCGCGTGGCGCCGGCGCCATCCAGCACCCGTTCATAAGCCTCGGATGCGGAATGCGTCGTCACGGGTGCGACCGGGAAAGGATCGTGGCGGCGGTTGGCCGTGGCGGACGTCGCGCCCTCGAAATCAACGCCGCCCGCCCAATTGTCGGCGGTGATCGCAGGGAATCCCTCCACGACGTTGCCCGCGATGTGCCAGACCGAGTCGTAGCCGTAGGCCGCGCGGGTGTCGTCGATGCGGGCGATGCGCCGGCGCACGGCCGGCGACGTGGCGGGTCCCGGTTTGTAGTAGTTGTTCACGAGGTTGATGCTGACCGGCTTTCCATCGCACGAGCGGTGCTCCCAGTTGTAGATCACGGAATTCCGGTGATCCATCCGCACGGTCCGCTCGCGGGCCTGACCGGCGATGCTCGGGGTGCGCGCGGAGGCGTGGGCGAAAAGGTTATGGTGGTAAGACACGTTTTCCCCGCCCCAGGAAGCGCCGTAACCATGGGCGCCCTTGGGGTGGACGCTGCGGTTAAGCGGCTCCGCGATCACGCACCACTGTACCGTGAGGTCCCGGGCGCCGTGCCAGGTGTTCATGGCCTCGTCGACCGTCCAGCTCACCGAACAGTGGTCGATCATGATATTGCGGCCGTCGCGCACCTCGATGCCGTCGATGGCCTGCCCGGAATCCGCGCCCGGCCTCACCCGGAGATGGCGGATGATGACATCTTTGGCGCCGCGGAGCCGCAACGGCCGGCCCCGGAGGCAGATGCCGTCGCCGGGAGCGGTCTGTCCCGCGATCGTGAGGTTGGACCGCTCGATCAAGAGGTCCGACTCGAGGACGATCGTGCCGGAAATCCGGAAAATCACGGTGCGATGTCCCGCGCCCACCGCCTCGCGGAGCGAGCCCGGACCGGAGTCGTTGAGATTAGTCACGGCAACCACGTCGCCCCCGCGACCGCCCGCGGCGAATCGCCCGAAGCCCTCGGCGCCGGTGAAGGCGAGCGGCTGGGCCGAGGCGAGGGCTGGCGGGAGGAAAAGGAGCACCGCCCGAGAAAGCGCCAAAAGCCACGCTCGGGGCTTGGGTATTGGGACCACGTTCATCGGGAGTGGGCCGTCGCTTGAGTGCTGAGGAGGATGGTCCGCATCAGTTCCAGATGAAACGGCGCCCCTCGGCGCCTTGGCGGCGCGGAAAGCTTTTCGGCGGGCGAGCGCGAGAACTTCGCTCCGTCCGGCCCCGAGAATTCCCCTTATCTGCGCAAGATGGGGGCTCGTCTCGAGTTCTTTGGATGGTCTCACGTGTTCGAAGGGAGGGCGATCAAGACGCCGTTCGAGCTTTGCCCAGCGATGGCGGCCTGAGTCACAGCAAATCTCACCGTAGCCGGCGAAGCACGGATCGATGATCCCACGGGTTTTGGGCCGGAAGCGGGAGCGGTTTCGCTTCCAGCCTGAGTGCCTGGCCGGCCATCCGTGGGCTTGATGGAGGCTTCGATAGGCGGCGGTGGCCGGATTTTTCCTCTCGCGGGTCAGAACGAGCCGCTGACGCCGGCGGCCATGCGAACACCGTAGATCTGGCAATCCGTGGGGCGATCCCCGCGACCTTGGAAGGTGTTTTGCTTTTCGTTGAACACGTTATTGGCGTCGACAAACAGATCGAAGCGGCGGTTCACGCGGAATCGAGCGCTCACATCGACGGTGTTGCGGGGCTCGTTGTAGGTGATGCTCGCGGGGTTGGCGTTGTACCCGCGAGTGGTCTCGCCGGAGTAGTTGTAGTTCACCCGGAGGGTGGTGCCGCTGCGGGTCCATGAGACGCCTCCGTTGGCGGTGCGGGGAGCGAAACCAGCGATCGTGGTACGGATCGTGGTGCCGTCGTAGGTGCCCCGCGTCAGAAGACGCGTGGCGTTGGCGAAGACGCCGAAGTCGCTCATCCAGCCAGGCAGGAATGACAGGGACTGCTGATAGCTTACCTCGAGCCCGCGCACGCGGGCCCAGCCCCCGTTGACGCGAGTGGTGAGCGTGTAGCCACCGTACATGCCGTCAAAGCCGTTGGCCGGGCCCTCGCGGATGACTTCGGTCGCGGGGAAGATGAAGTCGCGAAGATCCTTCTGGAAGGCGCCCAACGACAGCACCCCGACTCCGCGGCCGAAGTAGTGCTCGAGGGACAGATCGTAGTTCTTGGAAAACTGCGGCTTCAGGCCCGAGTTGTTGCGCGAGACGGTCCCGGCGTTTTCGTTCACGTTCGTCACCGGAATCAGCTCGTTGTACGGGGCCCGGCCGATTCCGGTCGACCAGCTGGCCCGTGCCAAGGTGTTCGGAGACACGCGGAACCGGGCGTGCGCGCTCGGGAAATAGTTGTCGTAGTCGCGCTCAACCTTCACGCGTCCTCCGAAGCGCAGCGCCGCCTCCGCGGCGTTGTTGGCGTAGCGGGTGTCCGTCAACGGCCCGCGGGCAGTCGCGGCGGTGGCCTCGCGGCGCACACCGGCGAGCAGCGAGAAGCGGCCAATGTCCACGTTGCCTTGCACGTAGGTTCCCAGCACCTCCTCGCGGACACTGCCGTTGTTGACGAGGGAGTTCTGGGTTGTGGATGCGATGTTCTCGCGGAAAAGTTGCGGATTGGCGCGAAGTTCACGGTGCAGGGCGGCGAGGTCGGGCCACGCCGGAACAACCCGGTATCTCCCGTCGAGGGGAAGGTAATTGTGACCGTCGGTTCCGTTGAAGCGGTTGAGGTTGTCGTCATTCCGCCCGGTCGCCGAGTTTGGTCCCGCCACTCCGTCGGATCCGATGTAAACGTAGTTGGGTTGGAACCGATTCTGCCGCTTGGTTTGCTCTCGCCAGCGGAACCCGCCTTTCAGCGAGGTCGGCCAAGTGGTGGCGAAAGCCCGTTTCAGGTTCAGCTGAGCCGCCATGATCTCGTCCTGCTGGTGAAAGTCCTTCCGGTTGAGCGAATCGGTAAATCCGTTGTCGAAGTTGCGGATGTCCGGTCCCCCGGTCTGGACAAAATCCGGGTAGTGAAGCCGGTTCGTCCGATCCACCGACCAGTTCGTGTTGTTGATACGGAAGGTCACGTCCTCGCGCTTTTCAAAGCCGTCGGAGGGGGACCAGGCTACGTCGCCATCCGCGGTCCAGTCTCCCCATGCCGCCTTGCCGCCGGCTTGAAACCGAAACGTTTTCACCGTCCGGTAGCGCGACTCAATTTCGTACTCGGTCGAGGCGCCGGTGAGACGGGAGATCGCGTCGTTCACGAAGGCGGCTGAGCCACGGCGGACCCGCATCTTGTGCTGGGTCATGTCGTCGAGGTAGTTGTTATAAAGAGTATTGAAGAAAACGGAGGTCGCAGGGCCCAGCTTGTAGTCGAGTTTGAGTCCCGTGCCGATCCGGGTGAGCGTTATTTCGTCCTCGGAGGTCTGGAAATCGTTCAGCGGGGTCGGCGAGGTGAATGAGGGGCTTGCGTAGCCGGCCCGGAAGGCACTGCGGGGGCCGTAGGTGCGGTTGTAGCTCAGATTGAACGCGAGACCGATCCGGCGTTCCGCGCCCAAAACGTCCGAATAGGCTACACTGCCCGAGGGCTCGAAGACGGATCGCTGCGGGTAGATGTTCACCCCCGCGCCCCACCGGATATCTCGGCCCCGGCGGTCAAAACCGCTTTTCGTCTTAAGGTTGATACTGCCGCCGATCGCGTCCGCATCCATCTCCGGGAGCTGGGCCTTTATCACCTCGATCGACTCGATCGAATTCGTGGAGACCTTGTCGACTTCGAAGGCACGCGAGAGGCCTCGTGTGGTGGCGCCGGAGAGACGGGTACCGTCGACCATGACCGAGTTGTACTGCGGATCGATGCCACGAACGGAAACGAGGTAGTTTTCCGCCTCGTCGCGCTGGGCGGAGATGCCGGGAAGGAAGACGAGGATGTTGCCCACGTTGGCGTCAGCCACGTTACCGAATGTGTCCGTCGCGATCACCTGCTTCAGGTTTGAGGCGGTGCGCTGCCGGGCGATGGCCGCCGCTTCCCCCTCGCGAAGTTCCGAAACGGTAAACGCCTCGAGTTTGTACACCCGGGACGTCAGCTCCACGTTTATGTCGGCCGTCCCGCCGGCGCCGACGTCGACGGTTACGCGTTGGGGATCAAGTCCGGGGTAGGTGATGACCAATGTGCGCCTTCCCGGCGTCAAATCCGTGATTCGGAAGGAGCCAGCCTCCGCCGATGCCGTTCCCGCCGCCGCGGATCCCTCGACGGAGATGCTGGCGCCTTCGAGATAAACGCCGGTAGCGGCATTCAGCACGCGGCCGGTCACGGTGCCCGTGGGATTGGCGGGAGCTGCGCCGGTGAGCAAGGCGCTTCCCAGTAGAATGAGGAGTGAGGTCAGCAGACGACGGCGGAGCGGGTGGGGATGGGGTTTCATGCGACGGGTTGGGGTGGGAAGCCGGACGGGGTGTCCGCCGGCTCTTCCCCTGCACCCTCAGGGGCCGGAACCGCCCGCTCACGTTGAATTCACCTGTCTCCCGGAGAGACAAGTGCTCTTCCCACCGGAGCCGCGGGGGCGGTTAGTCCGGCCGTTTCTTCTTCCCGGGGGAGCTCGCGTCGCGCTTCTTGCCCGCGCCGGGGCGCGGTTCGGCCGGGGAGGCGAGGGGCTTGCGCGGCAGCAGTTCGTCGCGCATCGCGGTCTGGTAGACGAAGGTGGCCATGACGACCGCGGCCTGCCGGAGGTCCTCCTCGATGGCCCGGTCGTACAGGTCCATGTTCCCGTGCCAGGTGCGGGTGCGGTACTCGAGGTCGTCCTGGATAAACTGGAATCCGGGCAGGCCGATGTTGTCGAAGCTCACGTGGTCGGTGGATCCCGTGCGGGAGAGCGTCACGGTCTCCGCGCCGAGATCACGCAACGGCTTCAGCCACTCGCGGAAGACGCCGCGCAGCGTCTCGTTGCCCTGCAGGTAGATCCCGCGGATGCGGCCGCCGCCGTTGTCCAGGTTGTAGTAGGCGGAGATCTGCTCGTAGGCGTGCTTCCGGTTGGTCACGCCGATCGGCGGCGGACCGGCGCGGGTGCTCGCGCCCGCGGGGGCGGGAGGCGGCTCGCCGAAATGGCGGGTGACGTAGGCCTTCGACCCGAGGAGGCCCTGTTCCTCGCCGCTCCAGAGCGCGAGACGGATGGTGCGGCGCGGCGAAAGGTTCAGGGTCTTCAGGATGCGCGCCGCCTCGATGACGACCGCGCAGCCGGTGCCGTTGTCGGTCGTGCCCGTGCCGCCATGCCACGAATCAAGGTGCGCGCCGAGCATCACGATCTCCGCGGCGCGGTCGCCGCCGGGAATTTCGGCGAGGACGTTGGCGGCCGGGACTTCGTCGGTCAGATAGTCGGCGCTCAGCTCGAGCGCGACGCGCGGTGGCGTTCCGTTCACGGCGAGGCGCACCAGACGGTTGAAATGCTCATTGGCGAGCACCACCTGCGGGATGATCGGCGGGCAGTCCTTCTTCCAGACCGACATGCCGCGGGGCGGCGAGGGGACGGCACCTGCGGCGGGTTCCTCGGCGGGAAGGGGCGTGGTGGTTCCCGGACCATAGACGGAAGCGGCGGTGGCGAAGAGTGCCCCTGCTTCTCCGCGGTTGCTCGGCTGCAGGAGGACGGCGACACCTTCCTCGGCGAAGAAACGGTAGCGTTGCGGCGTGAGCGCGATCGCGGACCGTTGCGCGGGGTCCGCCATCGGGTTGGGCGCGGGTGGCCGCGCGAGACCGGTGCCGAGGCCGTCGGAATTGGCGAGGGCCAGCAGCTGGGCGTCGGTTTTCCGCAGCGCGAGCGGCTCAAATCCCACCTTCATCGGCACCAGCGAGCCGTCGAGGACGATCTTCCCGCGCAGCTTACCGCGGTGGCGCTCAAAGTCCTCCGGTTTCTTGATGTCGACGTGGACGACTTCCCCGTCGATCCGTCCTCCGGGCACGCCGGGCGACCACGCCTTGGGCAGCGCGACAATCGGCGTGGCCTCGGGCGCGAAGGCCTGCAGCGAGAATGCCCGCAGCACCCAACCGCGCTCAAATCCGCTCCACGGCTCGACCCGCACTTGGTCGAAGCCCCATGATTCAAGGCGTTGCCGGGACCACGCGATGGCGCGGCCGAGTCCGGGTGATCCCGTGAGGCGCGGGCCGTTGAGATCGGTGAGCGCGAGGAGGGTGGACATGACCTCCGAGCGGTTGAGTCCTTCGTCCCGGATGCGGGCGAGCGGGTCGACGGTTGCGGGCGACGCGGCAGCGGGCGTATCCGCTCCGCGAAGGGCCGCGCTGGCGGCGACAAAGACCAGGAGAATTCCGGATGCGATGACGCGCGGCCATCGGGACGGGGAACGGGGGCTCATGCCCGCACGATCGGCGGCGGTTAGGGGCGGGCAACGCCAATTGCGCTTTCACGCCGAGGTGCGGTGCAGCTTTGGAGAGGCCGGTGGTTGGGCGATCGAGGTGCCGGGGATGAAGCGCGGGGCGAGCAGGTCGTGCGTCGGCTTGAGGGTCGCGCCCGCGGCAAGACGCACGAGCAGCACGGTCAACTTCCGCGCGATCACGGCGGGATCGGTGCCGTAGCGCGCGACTGACGGCGAAAGGTATTCGAGGAAGGGGTCGTCCTCCCGGCACACGATGGAAAGGTCGCCGGGGAGAGAAAAACCAGCCTGGGAGAGCAGCGTGAAGACCGCGGGCACCGCGAGTGTCTTGGTGACGAAAAGAGCGGTCGGACGAGGCCGTAGCGCCGCGAGGCGCCGGATGTGCCGGGTGATATCCGGCATGCCGACCTCGTGCTTCAACACGACGGGAGGTAGCGCCCCCCGGCCAAGCCCGGCGGTGAATGCTTCGCAGGTCGTGGCGTCGGCGGCGGATCCGGTCCGGCGGAGCAGGATGGCGGTCCGGGTGTGCCCGGCCGCCGCGAGGCGCCCCGCGGCATGGCGGGCGATCGCGGCGTGGTCGTACTCGATGGAAGGCAGGCTGATGCCCGGGAAGGTCGAGCCCACGAGGATGGTCGGGATTTTCCGTTCCTGTAACCAGCGCTGGAGCCCGAGCGTGCCGGTGAACACCACCCAGGCCGAGCGGGGGTGCGTCGCGGCCAGGTGCTCGAGCGCCCGCCCCGGACGGTGACCGAAGGTGCGGCCGCCTTCCACCAGTACGAGATCAAGCCCCTCCTGCAGCAGGCGTGGACGCAATTCACCGACCCAGCGTCCCACGGAGGGGCGCAGGCGCCACAGTGGTTCAGGGAGCAGGAGTAGCACGCGCTCGATGGTGGGTCCGGATTCGCGGTTGGTGGTGTCGACGCGAACCAGCGTAGGCAGGCCTTGGCGGAGGCTGAGCAGCCCCCGCGTGTGCAGGGACTGCAGCGCGGTGCGCAGCGTTTTGCGGCTCACGAGCAGCTGACGGCAGAGCTCGAATTGCCCCGGCAGTTCGCCTCGCCATCGTCCCGACCGCAGCCCCGCTTCGATCACGGCGGCCGTCTGCTCGGACAGGAGCGAGCGTCGCGGTAACGGTGCGTTTCCGTGCACGGGCGCTTCGTGTCGTGTCCCTGGAGTCGAATGACGATTCATGGCAACCGTCGGCCGAGGCCGCCACCTCGCGCGGGGACGAGCAGATCGATGCGCAAGTACGAGGGGTAGTCGTCGTAGGGTTCCGGGATGAACAAGTCCGGATGATGGTGGAGATTCCAGGGCGGCTTGTCGCCGCTCCAGGCCGCCGTGGGACCGGCGGGCGGTGGCCGGTTTGCGCACCACGGCGGCAGCCACTGCTGGAGGAAGCGGTGGCGGAAGGTGGGGGTGTTCACCGCGGCGAGGCGCTCCTTCCAGCCGGGCCACGGCAGGAGGTTCTGCACCGTGAACAGGCCTCCGATGTTCGTGAACGGTAAGACCGCGACCAACCTGGCGCATATGGGCGCGAGCGCGGGGTTGTCGCCGAACGCGGTGCGGCAAGTCAGCCAGCGGTCGCGGATTTCAGCGAGGACGGTGCTCATGGTTTCGCGATATTGCCGCGGTAGAGCCCCTTCGAATACGGGAACAGGAAGATCATGGCGGGGCTGGGCCCATCGCCTCGGGCCACGTAGTCGAGCTGCCACGGTGCTTTGGGGGCCGACGTGGACCGGGCGGACGCGGAGACAAGCGCCGCCAACAGCGTCCGGGCAAAACGGAGGGGTTCTGGGTGCATGCCGGGGAGGGGTGCCCCGAGCGAAGCGGGCAACCACCCGGCGCGGCAAGTTTTTCGCCGGCGGGTGCGAATCAGGCGCTGATGGTCTCCAGAGAACAGCCGCCGGACGCAGAGGGGGAGTCCTCGCAGTTGGGGCGGGCGATGACGCCCGGATACGGCTCAGGCGCGAACTCGCGGTCGGGCTCGGCGAGAAGATGACGGTCACACACGGTGAAAAGCTCCCGTTCGTTCGCCGTACGCCGCATGTCGTGCAGGAAGGCACCGTCCGGATCGACGCTCTGCCCCACGAAGTTCAGGTACTTCTTCATCTTGTTCACGTGCTGGTGCTCGGCGAGGCCGGGGAAAGCGGTGGCCCGATACAAGCGCTCGATGTACTCGCGGGCGTGGGCAAGGGTGGTGCGGAACGGCTCGCGTCCGGTGAACCGCTCGCGGCATTGCCGGAAGATCCACGGGTTGCGGATCGCGTGGCGTCCGATCATCACGCCGGCGGCACCGGTCGAGCCGACGACGGACGCCGCCTTCTCCGCCGAGGTCACGTTGCCGTTGGCGAGGACGGGGCAGCGTACCCGTTTCGCCGCGTGCCCGATGAGGTCGTAGCTCACTTCGCCGCGGTACATCTGGCGCACGGTGCGACCGTGGACGCTCAGCAGGTCGACACGATGCTCGTTCACGAGATCCAGCAGGACCTCGAAGTGGCGCGCGTCCTCGAAGCCGACGCGCATCTTGACTGTGAAGAGCCCGGGAACGGCGGCACGGAGGGCGGCCAGGATCTCGCCGACCCGTTGCGGCTCGCGAAGCAGGCCGCCGCCGACGTTCTTGCGGTAGACCTTGGGGGCGGGGCAGCCGAGATTGAGGTCGATGCCGGCGACCGGGTGGTGGAGCAGGGCTTCGGCGGTGCGTCGCAGGTGCGTGATGTCCTCGCCGATCAGCTGTGCGAAGACAGGGCGCCCGGTCTCGTTCTCGTCGATGGAGCGGAGGATGTGGGGCTCGGGGCGGGACTGGGCGTGGACGCGCAGGAACTCGGTGAAAAAATAGTCGGGCGGCCCGTAGTGCGCGACTACGCGCATGAACGCCAGGTCGGTGACGTCCTGCATCGGCGCGAGGGCCGTGAGGGGGGTCTGCGGCAGAAGGCCGGCGGGGAGGGCCGGCGGTAGCGCGGGGACGGCGGACATCGGGCCGGTCAACCGCGCTCGTCTTCCTCGCCGCTATTCTCCTCGGCCTGCTGCTTCAGGACCTTCTCAAGCACCTCCGACATGTCCTCCACGCCCTCGAAGACGGTGTGCGCCACGTAGAGCGGGCGCTTCTGCTGGAGGGAGAGCACGATGGAGTCGCTGGGACGAGCGTCGATCTCGACGAGTTTGCGCCCCAGTTCGTTCTCCATCGCGAGCAGCAGCCGGGCGAAGAACGTACCCTCGCGGGCGTCGTTGACCACCACGTGCTCCAGCCGGACACCGAGGCCGAGGAAAATGCTGCCGATCAGGTCGTGGGTGAGGGGGCGCTCCTTGCGCACACCGTTCAACGTCATCTGGATCGCGCCTCCGACCGAGTGGTCAACGTAGATCACGAAAGTCTTTTCGTCGTTCCCGAGGAAAACGGCGCAGCCGTTCGCGGTGGGCATGACTCCCTTGATGGTGACGAGGACCGAGTCGTTGGGCATCAGGTTAATTTTGTCTCGGTCGCGTTCCGCTGCAAGCGCGCCGGCCTGGCCTCAGGCGAACCCGAGCAGGTCAATGTCCCATGCCTTCGCCTGCTTCAGCACCGCGGGACGGTCGAGGATCAGCACTCGGCCCGATTCAAGCGCGGCGGCGCCGATGCCTGCTTCGCGCATGGTCTCAAGCGTGCGCTGCCCGAAGCAGGGCACATCGAAACGCCAGTCCTGCGCCGGCTTAACCGTTTTCACGAAAAGGGCGCCCTTGGGGCGGAAAGTGCCGGCGCGGCGGATCATCTCATCGGTTCCCTCGAACGCCTCCACCGCGAGTACGGTGCCCTCGCGGACGACGCATCCCTGGCCGATGTCGAGGCGCGCGCACTCGCGGGCGATCTGCACGCCGTGGTCCACATAATCGTCCCCGATCGAAAAGCGCCCCCCGGTCATGCAGCCGGGCGTGGCGAGGTGCGCGTCGAGGAAGCTGCGAGCGTCGAGCAGGGTGACGCCGAGGGCCTCGATTTCCTTGGCGATGGCCCCGAAGATGGTCTCGGCGTTGCGGCGCCTGAGCGAAAGAAGCAGGGTCGCGGCCTTGAGATCGGGATGGAGACCGCTGAAGAGCTTCCGCGGGGTGATCTGGCCGGCCATGACGGCATAACCGGCGTCGAAGTCGCGCAGGGCGCGAAGCATGTGGCCGAGTTGGCCGACCTTCAGGATTCGACGGTGGTCCTCGGGTACGGAGTCGACGAGTTCGTGGGACGTCTCCTCCTCGAAGGCGACCAGCCGCAGGGGGGAGCCCGCCCGGAGGACCGCCGCCGCCATCAACTGTGGGTAGAGACCCTGACCGGCGATCAGGGCGACCGGGCGCCTGGGGTCGAAGCCGGCGGGCAGGAAGGCGGAGGCTGAAGCCACGGCTGAAAGTGTGCAGCCAGGCGGGGCCGGTTGAAGCTCGAAAATGTACCGGTGGCGCCGCGTGCCGGACCCGGCTTCAGGACTGCGAACCGTAGTATTTCTTGTAGCTCCGGTAGTACCGGTAGCTTGAGTAGTACTCGATACGGCGGTGCGAGATGCCGTTCAGGATAACGCCCAGCACCTCGTTCTTCCCGTCGCGCAGCGAGCGCATGTATAGGCGGATGTGCTTCCGGTAAGCACGATTGAAACGGCAGACGTAGATGACCTCGTCGCTACGGCTGGCGATCAGCATAGCGTCGGTGACCGCGCCCAGCGGCGGTGAATCGATGATGATGACATCGAACGACTGCTTCAGGGTGTTGAACAGGGTGGCGTAGGCGGGATCCTCAAGGATGGCGGTGGGGCTCTTGGAACGGCCGCCCGAACGCAACAACCACAGGTTCGGGGCGACGCTCAAGATTCCGAGGTCGGGGCTTTTGTCGAGGTTGCGGCCAATCTGCGCCCCGGCCTCGTACCACTTGATGATGCCCGCATCGTTTTCCTGGGCGAAGTGCCGATGAATCATCGGGCGGCGCAAATCGCAGTCCACCAGCAGTGTTTTCCTGCCGTGACGGGCGAAGCTCCCCGCCACGTTGCACGAGACGATGGTCTTACCCTCGCCCGGAATGGTGCTGGTGATCAGGATGGACTTCGGGAAATCCAGTTTGGAGCGGATCTTGATCGAGCTGTAGACGCCGAGAAACGCCTCCGCCCCCAGATCCTGCCGCTCCTGGGTCAGCAGGGTGTGTCTCTCGTTGTTCTTGGTCGAACTAAGATCCGGGACGATGCCGAGCAGGTCGGCCCCGATGAATGACTCGACATCCCAAGCGCTTTTGATGCGGTCGTCGATGAAGCTCAGTCCTACCGCCACGACCAGAAAGACGATCACCCCGATGCCGATGCTGGTCTTGGTGATCTGGGCCTTGTTGGGCGCGAAGGGCGTGGGATTGACCGTGGCCCGGTCAAGCGGCCGCACCGGGACGTTCTCGATGTTCTTGACGGTCTTGGTGTCGTTCAGGCGGGCGAGAATCGAACGGTAATTCTGCTCCTTTGTGTCCGCCTCCGTCTTCAGGCTGCTGTAGGCGATGCTGGTCTCGGTGAGGTCGAGTTGCGCCTTTTCCGCGCGGGCATAATCTCTCTCCGCCATGCGGAGGCTCTGCTGCGCCTCGGCCTGACGGGTGCGCAGTTCGGCCACCGCCTGGATGATGGCGCGGTTGAGATCGCTCTCCGTGACGGCTATCTCGCTGTTTTTGGCCAGAATTGACGGGTGCAGGTCGAGATAGCGCTCCGCGAGCAGGTTAAGTTCCTGGCGGAGGCGCACGAGCTGGTTGTTCAGCGGCGCGACCATGACGTGGGAACCGATCTCGGCGATCTCGAGCAGGTTCAGGTTGGCGGCTTGGAAGGAGGCGATCTGCCGGACCTTTTCGTCGGCCTGTGCCAGCCGGAAACGGCATTCCTCCTGGTGCGCGGCTGCGCGCTTGAACTGCTCCGTCACCAGATTGGTCGAACTGTCGAGCGAGAGCAGGTTCTTCGCCTTCATATACCTTTGCAGCACCTGATTAGCCTCCTCCGACTCGAGGCGCAGCCTCTCGGCTTGGGTCGTCAGGAATTGCACCGCCGTCTGGTTCCCGGAGTTTCCCTTCGTGAACAGATAGCGCATGAACGAGTCCACGTACTTGTTCGCGATGACGGCGGCCGACTCCGGATCCTGGTGGGTGACGTTGATGCTGATGATATAGCTGGCCCGCGAGGGGATGGCTGACATCGAGCCCAGGTCGACGGCCACATTCGCCGGATCGGTTCCCGGTGGGTTACGTTTCAGGCCGGCACGCTTGAGGATGAGCTGCTCCTCGGGCGTCAAAGCCGCGCGCACCTCGGCCGCGAGCATCGAGCTGCGGAGAACTTCGAGGTGCGTGTTCATGTCGACATCGGACCTCACCGTCGTGTCCACCACGCCCTGGATCGCGACCACGGTGTCGGGTTTCTCGAACTGCATCGTGGCCCGCGAGGAAAACAGCGGCGTGGCCTGCATCGCCCGGTAGCCGTAGCCGATCGAGATCAGCAGGGCGAGCGGCAGGGCGATCCAGGAGCGTTCCCGCAGGATGATGAAGTAGTCGCGCAGCGTCCTTCGCTCGACGACGTCGTCTCCCGTATGGTGGGCGGGCGCCGGCTTGGCTTTGGGGGAGGTCTCGGCCATGGAACGCGTGGTCAGATAATCTTCTCGGGCACGTAGACCATGTCGTCGGGCTCGAGCACGAAGTTGGCATCCTTCGTGTTGGCGTTGGTGCGGCCCTTGATGCCGCTCTCGACGTCGAGGATGAAGAACTGCTGGGTGCCGTCCGGCAGCGTGCGGGTGACCTTCACGGCTGAGCTCCGCGCCGTGTCGGTGAAGCCGCCGGCCTTGAAGATGAGATCCTTGATGGTGAACTCCGCGTTCGGCGGGAGATCCTGGCGGCCTTGGATGTTTACCTTGCCGCTCACAATCACGGTGCGCGGCGTGTACTCGTCGACGGTGATGTTCACGCGCGGGCTGCGCAGGAACTTCCCATCCTGGTAAGCCTTGGCCACGGCAGCCTCGGCTTCAGGGATCGTGAGTCCCGCGAGACGTACCTCCTTAATTAGGACAAGATTGATGGTGCCGACCGGCTCTACCCGCGCACCCGCAACCTTGAGATCCGATTCGCCCAGCACCGACACGGAGACTCGGTCCCCGCGCGAGATGCGGTAGGGTGAGGCGAGCTTCTGGGCAGGACTACCGGTCTGGCCCTGCGCGTGCGCCTGGGAGGCGAAAAGCGTGACAGCGGTGAGGGCGAGCAGGAGGGAGCGACGGAGCATGCGGGGTGTCACCAGCGTGAGGAAACGTTCGCGTTCCAGGTTGAACGGGTGAAATCAGCCGAGCCGGACGTCGAATAGTTGAAGAACTGGGTGTAGGTGGCGGCTGCTTGAAGGTGCTCGTTGAGCGTATAGGAAACGGACAGGTCGGAGTTGATGAACCGGTCTTTCCGGACAGTGCCCCCCACGGTACCGGGCGGAAGATTGGCGGCCGCCTGGCCGATGTACGAACTTTCCCCGTAGCTGGAGTTGAAAGCGACGCTGAGCTTGGCTGTGGCGGAGTACCGCACCGACGCCGAGAGGTTGGCGGTGTCCACGACGTCATCGGTCGCGGTGGTCGAGAAGTCCTTGGATAGCGAGCTCGTCACCCGCAGCTTGCGGGAAATGTCGTAGGAGGTGGAGCCGCTCGCGAACCACGAAGTGAAGCGGTCGTTGCCGGGCGCGCGCCCGGTGGAGCCGCGGGTTTGCAGGCCGGCGCGCAGGTTCCCCTGCAAGCCACGGATGAGCTTTCCGCTCAGACCCATCGACAGGGCGTGGTCCGTGCTCGAAGTCTCCCGGGAGGTCTCACTTAAGCGGTAGCGGTAGCCGGCGTAAGCCTCTCGAACGCTGCTCAAGATACGGACCATATCCAGCGAGGTGCTGAAGGTGCGCAGGCTGGCGAACGCCTTCTCGTCGAGGTAGTCCTTGGCGGAGTAGTTTAAGCTGGAACCAAGGGTGTAAGCCCCCGCCAGTGGGTACCGGAGACTCAGCCCGACGGGGATGCTCCAGTAAGTGCTTCGGGTGTTCACCGAGGCGTCGGCCCGGCTCTCGCGTGAAGCCGAGAAGTTCAGCGAGCCGGTCGTTCGGCCTCCCTGTTTCAGGAGTTCGAGGCGGAAGGCGGGGTTGTCGAAATCCTGGTCTCGCAGGTCGGAGAAACGTGAGGAGTCGACCGTCATCCCCGCGTTGACGCCGATCCAGCCGCTGCGACGCGTGTATTCCGCGGCAAAGGACGTGCCCCAAATAAGGTCGCGGCGGTTTTCGCTGCTCATGAAGACGTTCGAGTCTTCGGTCACGGAAGCGCCGAAGTTCACAAAGATCTTTTGCTTTCCGTCATCGAGCGAAACCAAGGCGTGCGAGGATGGGGCGGAGGCCAAGGCCACCATTGAAAAAAGGAGAAGCGGTCTGCGGAGGGCCCTCATTCGGATCTCGGCGGGGGATCAAAACCTCACTTTAAAGAGTTGAACGGCTGACGGTGAACTCGACCGGCAGGTTGGCGGGAACCGTCGCGGGCGGGCCGTTACCTTGGGGATTCGCGGGAGGATTGGGGTTTCCACCCGCCTGCGGCGCCTGACCGCCGGCCGCCTGGGCGGCCACGGTCTGCGCTCCCGCGGAAGAGACCTGCTGCACCGCCGTTGTGGCGGCTGCGGACTGGGAGATTGCGCCGGTTGCGGCCGAGGAGGCTGTTTGGCTCGCGGTCTGGGTGACGCTGGCCGGCACCGCCGCCGCCGCAGCGGTCATCGCCGAGGTAGTTTGATTCGTGGCGGCGGCGACGGCGGAAGTCACGGCAGCGGTGGTCTGGGAGGAAGCCATGGCAGAAACGGTCGCGACCACCGCCGCGGCCTGCGCCGGGACAGCCGAGGCCACCGCGCTCGCCACGCTAGCGGCTGCGGCGGGCGAGCCTGCAGCCACGGCCGCGACCACCGCGGCCGCCTGGCTCGGATTGCCGCGGGCGGCGGCTGCGGCAACGGCCCCCGCCTGCGCGGGCGAGGAAGTTGCCACGGTTGCGACGATGGCCGCCGTCTGACTGGGCGCGGAGGCAATAACGGCCGTGGTAATGGCTACCGCCTGATTCGGAATCGCGAGTACCACGGCGGCCGCCACGGCTGAAGCCGAGGTCGGGGCGGCGGTTGCGACGCTCTGAGCCACGGCTGCGGCCGAGGCTGGGACCGCCGTCGCGACGGACGCGGCTATCCCTGCGGCGGAGCTGGGTGCGACCAGGGTGATCGCCGAGGCAATTACTGCCGCGGCGGAAGGGTTGGCCTGCGCCGCTATTTCGGCGATCGCCGCCGCGGCTTGCGGGTTTTGGCCCACAATATCGGTTACTCCCGTGGTGTCTCCGGAGCGGGCGGCCTGCTGCACCTGCGCCACCACTTCGGGGGAAAGACTGCCGGTCTGGCTGGGAGCCGAGGAGGGCGGCGGCGTGGCGTTGAAGACGGAGGTCGCGATGGACGCAGCGGCTGAGGGAACCACGGAGGTGACGGCGGCCGCGAGGCGGCCCGCGGCCTCGGGGTTCGCCTGCGCGGCGGTCTGGGCGATGGCTGTGGCTAACGACGGATTCTGGGCGGCAATCTTCGCGACCGCCGCTGCGTTTCCGGATTGAGCAGCCTTTTGGACCTCAGCCGTTTGGGCATCGGACATCTTTGGTGCCTGCGCGATAGCCGCGATGGAGGAGACCGCGAGCACCACGCCTTGGAGGGTAATCTTTTTCATTTTTATTTTGGATGTGCTTCCCGATGGGCGCTGGGTCCGAAGCGAAAGGTCGATTAACTAAGGTTATGAAAGCTCGGAAGATCTGGAAAACGTGTCGCAAGGCTCGATCGGCTGGGCGTGCCTGAGCCAGGCCACCTGCCGCATTGAGCAAAAAGGATTTTCCACTCCGCGAGATAGGTATAACACCCTACTTTTCGCAAGCGCGGATTCCCGTCTCGGTCGAATTGCCGAGCAAGGACGATCAGCCCACGACCAGATTCAGGATTTTACCCGGTACGTAAATGACCCGGACTAGGTTCTTCCCATCCAGGTGTGGGGCCACCTTGGGGTGCGCCCGGGCGGCGGACAACGCCTCCGCTTCCGCCGTACCCACGGGCACCAACTGGTCTCCGCGGAACTTGCCGTTGACCTGGAATACGAGCTTCACCTCGGATTTTTCGAGGAGCTTCGGATCGTGGACTGGCCACCCCGCCTGTTGAATGAATCCCGTGCCGCCAAGGCGGCTCCAGAGTTCCTCGGCGATGTGCGGGGCGAACGGCGCGAGCAAACGCAGGAAGGTCCGCGCGATCTCGATTTCGATCCGCGGCGCCTTCTGGAGCGCGTTCACGAAAATCATCATCTGGGAGATCGCGGTGTTGAACCGCAGGCCCTCGATGTCGTCGCCCACCTTGCGGATCGTCTCGTGCAGCAGGCGCTTCAAATCGATGGCCGCCGCGTCTCCGGGGTCGGAGGCGCTGAGTTTTACGTTCATTCCGCCGTCCTCTCCGACCAGCTCTCGCCAGACTTTCTGGAGGAACCGGTGCACGCCCTCGATGCCGCGGGGATTCCACGGCTTCATCGCCTCGAGCGGCCCGAGGAACATCAGGTACAATCGCAGCGTGTCCGTGCCGTGGGACTGGATGATCACGTCGGGGTTCACGACATTGCCGCGGCTCTTGGACATCTTCTCCCCGTCCTCGCCGAGGATGATGCCTTGATGAAAGAGACGGCGGAAAGGCTCGGGTTCCGGCACCACGCCCAGATCGAACAGGACCTTATGCCAGAAACGGGCGTACAGGAGGTGGAGCACGGCGTGCTCGGCGCCGCCCACGTAGAGGTCGGGGCCGCCCCAGTAACGAAGCGACTCCGGGCCCGCCAGGTCGCGGTCGTTCCGGGGGTCGAGGAAACGCAGGTAGTACCAGCACGATCCGGCCCACTGCGGCATGGTGTTGGTCTCGCGCCGCGCCCGCACCCAATCGTCGCCGGCGGGTCGGGGTTGCGAGGCTGGTATGGATTTTCCGGTGACCGCGTTCAGCCACACCTCGACCCAGTCATGCTCGTTGGCCAGCGGGCTCTCGCCGGTGCCGCTGGGCAGATAGGACTGCACTTCGGGCAGCTCGAGCGGCAGCGAGGAGGCGGGCACAGGAAGCGCGTGGTACACCTGGCCGTTCTCCGCATAGGAGACGGGCTGCGGCGGGAGGTCCGCGCCGCGCCGCGCCGCGACCCGCGCGTAGTCCTCCGGTGTGACCCACACGATCGGGAACGGCTCTCCCCAGTAGCGCTGCCGCGAGAACAGCCAGTCGCGCAACTTGTAATTGACGCTCGCGCGGCCGACGCCGCGTCCCGCCAGGTCCTCGGTCATGCGCCGCTTGGCCTCCTCCCACGGGAGCCCGTCGTACCCCGGGGAGTTTACCAGCCGGCCCTCGCCGGTGTAGGGGAGCTGCTCGTCGCCTTTTTCCCCCGCGATCACGCGGATGATCGGCAACTCGAAGCGCGTCGCGAACTCGTGGTCGCGTTCGTCATGCGCGGGTACCGCCATGATCGCCCCGGTTCCGTAGCCCATCAGCACATAGTCCGCCGCCCAGACCGGAACCTTGCGGCCGTTGATCGGGTTGATCGCGAACGCGCCGGTGAAGACGCCCGACTTGTCCTTCGCGAGGTCCGTGCGCTCGAGGTCGCTCTTGGCCGCCGCCGCCTTCCGGTAGGCCGCCACGGCGTCCCGATGCTCCGGCGCGGTGATCGTGTCCACCAAAGGATGCTCCGGCGCGAGCACCATGTAGGTGCACCCGAACAGGGTGTCCGGCCGCGTGGTGAACACCCGCAGGGACGCTTCCGGATGGCCTTCCAGCGCAAAGGTCAGCTCGGCCCCCTCGCTGCGCCCGATCCATGCCTCCTGCATCCGCTTGGTGGATTCAGGCCAGTCCACCTCCTTCAGGTCGGCGAGCAGCCGCTCCGCGTAGGCGGTGATCCGCAGCACCCACTGCCGCAGGTTGCGCCGCTCGACCGGGAAGTTGCCGACTTCGCTGCGCCCGTCGATGACCTCCTCGTTGGCCAGCACGGTGCGGAGCTCCGGGCACCACCACACCGGGCGCTCGTCCACGTACGCCAGCCCGCGCTTGAACAGCTGCAGGAAGATCCACTGGGTCCACCGGAAGTACCGCGGGTCCGTCGTGTCGATCTCGCGCTCCCAGTCGTAGGAGAAGCCGAGCGAGCGGATCTGGCGCTTGAAGTTGGCGATGTTGTTGCGGGTGTTCGACGCCGGGTGCGTGCCGGTCTTCACCGCGTGCTGCTCCGCCGGCAGGCCGAACGCGTCCCAGCCGATCGGATGCAGGACGTTGCAGCCACGGGCCCGCTTGTAGCGCGCGAGGATGTCGGTCGCGGTGTAGCCCTCCGGGTGGCCGATGTGGAGCCCAGCCCCCGAGGGGTAGGGAAACATGTCGAGGATGTAGTACTTCGGTTTCGAAGACGCGTGGTCGGCGCGGTGGATCCCCGCCGCCTCCCAGGCGTCCTGCCAGTGCGGCTCGAGATCCCTGAAGTTGTAATCTGCGCGGGTGGTGGCCATCATCGAAAACTTGTGACTGTGAAACCTTTCCCAGCCCGGTCAATCTTGGCTCTCCGGCTGCTGGCCCTCGTCGCCTGCGTCGGCGAGGCGCGCGCCGCCATGAGCCGCGGTTTCAACCGCCTGCTGGAGTCGGTCGTCAGCATCAACGTGCGGGAGCTCGCCTTCGAGTCCGGCGCCCGCCGGTACACCTCCAGTCTCGGATCCGGCGTGCTGATGTCGGAGGATGGCGTCGTGCTGACCAACGCCCATGTGGTCAGCCGCCGAGCCGTCGAGATCAACGTGACTTTGTCAAATCTCGAGCGGGTTGGCGCGCGGTTGGTGGGCTGGGACCACTGGACCGACCTCGCCGTGCTGCGGCTCGACATGGACGAGGTGAAGCGGCGGGGCTTCAAGCTCGCCGCGGCGCGTTTCGGCGAGAGCGAGAAGCTTTTCCCCGGCCAGGAGGTTTACGCGGTCGGCACGCCGCATGGTCTCACCCGCACGGTGACCCGCGGAATCGTCTCCAACCCGAACCGCTACTTCGAGGACAACCGCGGCATCAACGGCTACGAGACCGGAATGTTCAACACGTGGCTGCAGACCGACGCCGCCATTAATCCCGGCAACTCCGGCGGGCCGCTGGTCACCTCCGACGGGCGGGTCGTGGGCATCTCTTCGCGCGGTTATCTCGGCGCCAACAACCTCGGGTTCGCAATCCCGGCCACGACGGCCCGCGTGGTGCTCGAGAGTCTGGTGCGGGACGGGGCCGTCGTGCGCAGTTACGTCGGGATCGTGCCGGGCGCATTGCAGGATCTCGAGAATTTCTACGCGCTCGCGCTCAACACGGGCGTGCTCGTGAGCAGTGTCGACCCGGGCTCGCCGGCGGCGAAGGCCGGGCTGCGCCCGGGCGACATCCTGCTGTCGATCGACGGCGCGCGCGTCGACGGGCGCTTTCCCGAGCAGTTGCCGCCGATTCAGAACCTGGTCGCGAGCCGCCCGATCGGGTCCGAATTGCGTCTCGCGGTGAAGCGCGGCGCCGAGACGCGCGAGTTCACGGTCGTGACGGAGCGGCTCGAAAGCCGGGTGGGTGAGGAGTGGGCGCTGGAGAAGTGGGGCCTCAGCGTGCGTCGCGTTTCCCGCACCTACGCCCGCGAGAACCAGCTGGAGGGCACGGACGGCGCGGTCGTGATCGGCGTGCAGCCGGGATTTCCCGGCGACGTGGCCGGGGTCGCGCGCGGTGATATCCTGCTCAAGGTCAACCAGCAGGCGGTCGGCTCCCTTGAGGTCCTGAAGCAGGCGCACGCCGCCTACGAGGCCGCGCCCGCGCCCACGCTGCTCGAGACGCAGCGCAACCGCCGCGTTTCCCTCCTCATTCTCAAGCCATGACGTCTTTTCGCCGCCTTTTCCGCGCCCGCTTCCTGGTCATTACTTTCGCCGCGGTCGCCGGTTCGTCCGCCGCGACGACCGACCTTCCCGCGCTTTGGGCCGAGCGGGTGAAAAGCGTGGTCGCCGTCGAATACGTGACGGTGACCGAGACCGAGCGGCGGCCCACCGTCTCGATGGGGACGGTGGTCGACGCCGCGGGGACCATCATCCTGCAGTCGGTCGCGATCGACCCGCGCGCGGCCCTGCGGCAGCTGAAGGATTTCCGCGTCTACCTCCCGGGCGAGGGCGCCGGCGCGCCGGCGGAGTATCTCGGGCAGGATGCGTTCACCGGCTGGCACTTCGTGCGTGCGGGACAGGAGACCCGGGCTCGGTTGACCCCGGTCACGGCGTTCGCCGGTCCAGGGGAGTCCCGCCGGCCGGCGATCGCCGAGGCGGTCTGGGGCATCGGCCTGCGGCCCAAGGACGAGGACTTCCAGCCGTACATCCTACGGAGCTCCGTGGCCCTGCTGCAGGCGATTCCCCAGCTCACCGCGATCGCCCAGCAGGAGGTGGCCGCTCCGGGGCTGCCCGTTTTCGACCTGCAGGGTGCGTTGGTCGGCCTGGCGGGTCCCTCGGGCGGGCAGACTTTTCTGCAGATCTCGCGCACGGGAAGGCCGGTTCCCACCCTGTTGATCAATGTCGAGGAAAGCAGCGCGTTCTTGGTGGCCGCGGAGGTGCTGCCGCATCTGGGGCGAATCCCGCGCGATCCGTCCGGACGCCCGCTCGCGTGGCTCGGCGCCTACGGACTCGAGCCGATGGATCGCGAGGTCGCCAAATTCCTCAACCTGCAGTCGCAGTCGGGCGCAGTGGTGAGCGAGGTGCTGGAGGGCAGCCCGGCCGAGGCGGCCGGCCTGAAGCCGCGCGACATCGTGCTGGCCCTGAATGGGGCGCCGCTGCCGCAGCTCAAGCCCGACCGCGCGGTCGTCGCCTTCCTCGAACGCGAGGTCGAGCGGCGGGCACCGGGGGAAAAGTTCACGCTGACCGTGCTGCGCGGCACGGAGCGCGTGGAGATCGCGGCGGCGCTCGGTGAGCAGCCGAAGCTGGCGCGCGAGGCGGAGCGGAGGTATTTCGACCGCCTCGGTGTCACCGCACGGGAACCGGTTTACGCCGACGCCATCGAGCGCCGGCAGCGCCCCGGGGTCCTCGCCGGCGTGGTCGCCCATTTCGTCAAGGCGGGCAGCCCCGCCGCCACCGCCGGCCTGCGGCCCGATGACTGGGTGCGCGAGATCGACGGGGCCGAGGTGAAGGATTTCGCGGACGCCACCGCTCGGCTCGCCTTGATCGAGGCTGACGCCGAGCGGGCCGAGTTCGTGCTGCTGGTCGCGCGCGGCAACGAGACCGCCGTGCTGCGCGTGAAGTTGAAGTGAAGGCCTCCCCGCCGGCTTGGTAACGTCTCGCGGGACAAAGGCGGGGTAGACGCGGGCCCCCCGGTGTGACGGGGGACTGCGGGGCTGCCCGTTTGCGGCTTGGCGCCCCGGGGAATCGGGCTTTCCTCGCGATTCATGTTCACTGGCATCGTCGAGGAAACCGGCCGCGTGCTCGCCTTCGAGCCGCGCGCGGAGGCCTGGAGCCTCCGCGTGGCCGCGCAAGCGGTGCTGGAGGGTCTGGCCACGGGGGACAGCATCGCGGTCAACGGCTGCTGCCTCACCGCGGCCGCGTTTGACGCGGGCGGCATCCGCTTCGACGTCCTGGAGGAGACGCGGCGGCTGACCAATCTCGCGGCGCTCGGGCCCGGCGGGCTGGTCAACCTCGAGCGCAGCCTGCGGCTGGGCGGCAAAATGGGCGGGCATTTCGTGACCGGCCACATCGACGCCACCGGGACGGTCGAGACCTTCGAGGCCCGGGGCAAGGACCACTACCTGCGCGTGCGCGTGCCGCGGGAATTCAGCCGGCTGGTGGTGCGCAAGGGCAGCATCGCGATCGACGGGATCTCGCTCACCGTCGCGGAGTGCGGCGACGAATTCCTCGCCGTCTGGATCATTCCCCACACCCGGGAGGTCACCAACCTCTCCGCGCGCCGCTCGGGCGATCCCGTGAACCTGGAGTTCGATCTGCTCGCGAAGCACGTCGAACGCCTGCTGGCGGGACGGGAGTCTTGAGGCGATGCGGCAGGCCCTGATCGCGGTCACCGAGGAATTGCGACGCCTGAAGGGCGCGGGGGTGGGCAGTGTCGCGGTTTCCGATGAGGCGCTGGGGGCGGTGCGTCGCGCCTTGCGTTCCGCCGCGGCGGCGCCGGCCTCCGCCGGACCGGAGACCGCGCCGCCCGCCGAGCCGCCGCCACCCGCGGTGCGCGCGGTCGCGCCGGTTCCCGCGCCGGTGCAGGTTCCCCGGGTCGCCGTGCCGGCGTTACCCGAAGCCCCGGCGGTGAAGTTGCCCGAGGGTGACAAACGCGCCCGTTGGGAGGCGCTGCTCGCGCTCGTTACCGGCGACCCGGTCTGCCGCGCCAACGTCCGTCCCGGCAAGAAGGTCGTGCTCGGCGTGGGCACGCTCGACGCGCGCATCATGTTCGTGGGCGAGGCGCCCGGAGGCGAGGAGGAGATCCAAGGCGAGCCCTTCGTCGGCCCGGCGGGCCAACTGCTCACCAAGATGATCCAGGCGATGGGGCTCGCGCGCGCCGACGTCTACATCGGAAACATCATGAACTGGCGTCCCCAGATGCCCGCGGTGGAGGGCCGTGACCAGGTGGGCAACCGTCCGCCCACGGAGGAGGAGATGCGTTACTGCCTGCCTTTTCTCCGGGCGCAGATCGACGTGGTGAACCCGCAGCTGCTGGTGGCGCTGGGGTCCACGGCCGCGCAGGGCCTGCTCGGCTTCCGTTCGTTCAAGGCGCTCGGCGACGTCCGCGGGCGCTGGCATGATTTCGGCGGCAAGCCGCTGATGGTGACCTACCATCCGAGCTACATCCTGCGGGAGCCGACCAACCGGAAGAAGCGCCTCATCTGGGAGGATCTGCTCAAGGTGATGGAGCGCGGCGAACTGCCGGTCTCGGAGCGGCAGCGCGGCTATTTTCTGGATAAATGAACGCGCTGTGCCCCTTGGTCGCCGCCTGCCTGCTGCTTGGTGTTTCCGCGGCGGGCGCCGCCGAGGCGGGATTGACCTTCGAGGCGCTGCGGGCGCGCGCCGCGGCGCTGGCCGCGGCCG
>JACCDP010147409.1_pt1 | contig 47480 bp, 39 predicted proteins | sample 7445841 | NCBI WGS metagenome assembly JACCDP01 (sample SAMN15323441, study PRJNA562643) | freshwater metagenome | isolation source: river surface water | place: USA:Blue River Watershed | collected 2017-08-17
CCTTGATTTTGAAACAAACCCAAATGGTCTTGAGGCAAGACATCTCCAGCGTTAACAATGACTTCGCCTTCTATTGCCACTACACACACTGTATAATGAGCAGGAAATTGCATGCTTATTTCGCCATTTTGTTTGAGATAAGCCGTAGAAATATGCACTGGTGTAAAAGTGGAGGCAGGTCCTTTTTGATCTTTATAAAACCCTGCGACTAATTCCAAATGGCTGCCCTGTTCATCCAAAATGATAGGCTGAATATCTGCTCTTGTAATGGCTTGGTATTTGGGCGGGCTCATTTTGTCTTTGGCAGGTAAATTAACCCACAATTGAACCATCTGAAAATACCCTCCTGATTCACTGAAGGATTTTTCATGGTACTCTTTATGCAAAACCCCAGAGGCAGCAGTCATCCATTGGACTTCTCCTTCCCCTATTATACCGCTATTGCCGGCACTGTCATGATGTGCGACTCTTCCATGGTAAGCCAAGGTAACGGTTTCAAATCCTCTGTGCGGATGCACACCAACGCCTCTTTGTTGAGGACTTGGCGGAAACATAAACTTAGAATTGTAATCCATCATGATAAAAGGATCCATGCGGTGCATGTCTAATCGATAAACGGATGGTATAAAATTATGCACTCTAAATCCATCGCCTACCATATGATAAGCAGGGGGAGCTACAATTAATTCTAAGGGTTTAACAGGTGATTCCATGCCGCAAAGTTAAGCTCAATTTGGCTTAAATTAGCATCAAAAACTTCTATAGGCTTATTCTCTGATCAATCGAACAACCCCATTTAAAATTGGTTCATCTTTATCACGACCAACATAGCGGTAATTCAAAATATAATAATAAGTGCCGTCTGGGCAATCTGTTCCAGTATTCATGACTTTGCCATTCCAATCGTATGACCAATGATCACTTTCAAACACCTTCACGCCCCAGCGATCAAATACTTGCAAATGGTAATCCGCTACATTCTTAGTGTAGATATTAAAGACGTTATTCCCCTCTAAGCCTTCTCTATCTGTGCCTTTAAATCCATCATTTCCTGAAGGTGTAAACACATTGGGTGGTAATATGGCCACTTCAAAATCATTGTTGATTTTTTTACAAACAGTATCGACACAGCCTCTAGGATTAATCGCTTCTAAACAAATCCAATTAACCCCTTGGTGCTCTGAAAAATTCTGACAAATCCTTCTTTCAGGTTCAAATTGTTGCTGATCCTGCTTAAACGCTAAATGCTTAAATGTGATATCCGTATCATGATAGAAGCCCCATCTATACTCCACTGCATATTTTGAAGTATTATCAAAACAATAAATCGGCTTTTGACTTTCATCAATGGTAAAGTCTGCCAGTACACTATCAGCGTATACTGTTACAGTATCGTTATCAGGGCAATAAGGCAATCCAATGCCTGCAGTATCTGGCTGCCATGTAATGGTGTAAGCCCCTGATTGTTGAGGCACAAATCCCCAGTTTAATGTTTGATTGGTAATGTTCATTTGATTGACTTGCCAATGGTATTGCTTATAGGCATGTACAGAAGTTAATTGGGCTTGAATACGAATAGAGTCTCCTACACAAACAATCATCGGATTGGCTTTCAAATTGAATTGATCCCAATCACTTACGTAAACCGTAATTTTTGCCTGCTGTTTGGCTGTATCAGGGAAAGTATTTGCGCAGTATTTTCCGGTTTGAGGTATGCTATCAAATTGAGTGAGGTAGACATCGTAAACACCTGCTTTCATATACCTATGAGCTATGCTACTGGTGTCTTTTTGAGGCGCAAAGTAGGTGTCACCAAAATTCCATAACCATTGAGAAGAGCCAGTAAAGTTCTTCCCTAAATTTTTAAATTGTACTGAATCACCTACACAAATGTAAATTGAACTAATAGGCTTAAAGTCAGGGCTTGGACCAGGAATAAATACCCAATGAGAAACGGTGTCAACACACCCTAATACAGATTGAATGGTCAATTTAATTTGATAATAGCCATTCTTAGTATAGTCGTGACCAATTTGCTTAGGCAATTGTTTAAAATAATCTAATACCGGTGAGCCATCTCCAAAATCAATGGTCCATTGATAAATAAAATCACAAGGTGAAAGCCCTGCTTTTTGACATGGATCAACGATGTAAGAGGTGTCAAAAAACTCTAAAATGGTCTTACAATTAGGGGTAACGATATCAGTATAAAACCCAGCTTTAGGCCCTGTAACATAGATGTTTTGCTTAAAAGTATCAGTACATTGATTACTATCTATGCCTAATACTCTTAAAGTGTAAACACCTGGTGTACGGTAATAAATACCATTTGGCTCATTGCCTAACAAAACAGAAGGCGCATATCCTTTTTTAACATATGGAAAATTGCCAAAAACCGTATTGGGTTGATTGGGATTGTCGTCTGCTTTAGAATAATCCCAAATAGTAACACCTTCCCTATGCCAACTGCCCGCTTGACCTCTTCGACTGTACCAATAATCGTTGCTATCATAGGCATTAAAGGTGGCTGAGTCGGTACTGAAATATTTGAATTCAGGTTTGGCTTCAATGGTTTGCCCTCTGCAAATAATGGAGTCTGAAAAGGTGATTTTTGATTTAAAACCAACTGCTACTGTTACAAAATCACTCAAAGTACAAAAGCCAGGATACAATGACGACACTGCCCTGTATATGTTATAAGAGGATTGACGCTTTACTCTAAAAGCATAGGCTTGGCGATCAATATTGTGAATGCTAAAGGTATCATAGGGCATTAAGCTACTGTCTCTGAAATGTAAAACTGTTGCCTTTAATATTTGGTATCGGTAATGAATTTGATGACCAAAGCCTGATGTATCAATACAGCCTCTGCTGCCTGTTAATGGATTACCAAGTGTGCCTTTGCCGTTCCATATCAAATCTAAAATACTGGTATCATTAACATCATTGATATCTATGCCCAATAGCGCCAAGCGTTGTCTTAACTGTTTCAAACCAACACCTGGCAATGCAAATGGCTTATAAGCATTTACAATGGCAGTCACTATTGTGTCGCGCTTGTATTCCGTTGGCCAAGCATTCACCCATTTGTAACGCACAATCACTGTGTAATTGACTTTTTTGCCAGGGTAAGCCCAATGATCCACTACCCTTCTGTATTGTTCGTCTATTTGTTCTAATGTATCGCCCTTCCAATTATCTATAATGTACCAACTAGAAGCATCTGCCAAGGCATTGGCATCTTTGCGATCAAAAGGCAGGGTAACATACACAAAGGTATCTTTACAACTGTGTTCTTCTGAGGCATTGTTGCTGGCAAATACAATGTCGGGTTTTAATCGCGGGAAACTCGCAAAGTTTTGATACAAAACTGTATCAACACATTCATTGGGTTGAATACCATTACCAATGATTAAACCAATATTCAACGCTTGATAAGCATTTTTATCTAATATACTGTCATTGTATACCCAAAAGAATTTACCGCCATTGGGACCTTCTTTAGCATAACCAGTATAGGGTCCAGTTGCATTTAAAAACACATTTCTATTGATTTCACCATAGGTCAGGTTGTTTAACAATAGCCAATTATTAGGGTTTTTGACATAATCTGGATTAAATTGAACAAAGGACGCCATGCAACCGGGCTTGGTGTCTTCTAAATTGAATTCAATGACTTTAAAATCATAGCCATAACAATATTGATCGTCAATGGACAATCGTTTTGCAGATGGCGGCATAAGCGCTAAATCTGCCCCCGCTCTACTCTCACATTTGAACGGATGCACTGTGTCTTTTAAGGTTAAACTGATTTTAAAACACCTAGCGATGGTTTTATAAAACAATCTTCTGTGCAAATTGGCATTAATTGTATCCGTTTGTGCTATTGGCAAAGCCACCTTGTGCACTAAACTATGATATGGCTTAACCGCATTGGGTAAAAGGGTGTCGTAAAATTGCTTAAGGCCATACACAAAATAGCAGGATTGCCCATTTTGCACCTCAAGGGTTTGATTGGCTATAACCTTGTAATATTGAGGCCCTGGCACTGAATACCCTGGATTCCCATTCATTGGATTGATTAATACAGATGACCCATTCGGAACATATACCAACAAATCTGAATACACCGAATAACTGCCCTGATTGAATAAACCAGAAGCTATTTTAATCTTGCGTTTTTTGCCTGAGAAAATACTACTGTCTTTAGCGGCTATACCCAATACATTATCGCCATAATACACAACTGAATCCACAACAGCCAACAATGAATCTTGGGTCCAAACAGCGCGCTTTCTACATGACTTTGTAACAGGATCATAGAACTGCCATTGCAATGGCAACTTGGCATACCAATAGGCATACACAGAATCCCAATCACTGTAGATGTGTTGCTCGGAGCTGTCTAATGAATAGCGACAATTGCGATCCACATTTTGTCCTTTTTTTCTATCTGTGGTACAAGGCAAACAATAGGGATCATCAAAATCCCACAACCTTTTGACATGGTCTTTTGTACGCAAATAATCGTAAGGATGTATGGTGACCATACGCCCTAATTTAGGATCGTATTTAAAGGCATACTTGAAATGATTGGGGGTTTCATCAAGTAGACTATCGTCGTTTAAAAAATTGGAATCATTGTGGTAAAACTCAGAACGGTCCACCACATTTACGGTGTCTCTAATTTTACATTGGTAACGCTCTAAACTGGATATAAAATCTGGTTCAATTCTCGCCTTAGGACCAATTACAACTACTGTGTCTTTCAAAATATAAGGGCCACAAGCATGGGGCACATAACACCCAATAATATGAGGGCCTAATTCGGAAAACCCATTGGTAACATCATACCCATATTGCAAACCTGGATCAAAGTCCCAACGCACTTTTGAATCATCAATGTAGGTCTTCATAGCACTGGGATGTAATTCAAAGTGGATCACATCGCCTACACATATGGAATCTTTATCTTTGGTGATATAGGGTTTAAAATTGTATACAATAACATCTTTTAAGGCAAATTCTGTTCTGCAGCCATTTAAGGTATACACCACCAATTTTGGGCTAAAGCCTTTAGACATATCTGAACCCGAACTGTATTGATGGTAAACACTATCCCATTGTGTAGAATCTTTGTTCCCATCTCCAAAATCCCAATAAAAGGATTTGATATTGGATTTAGTTATTTGAGAACTATTGGTAAATTTAACATTCACTGTTCCACTGCAATGACTGGTCTTTTCATCTGATGTGGCAAAAAGCACTGGCAAAAGTTCAACCTTCATTACAAATGGCAACTGCTGTTTGATGATACAACCATTGCAATCCTCAATTTCAACAGTTAATGAATAGGCGCCCCCTTGAGGATCCAAATAGGATTTACAAAAACTAAATGGCATTTTCACTGGCGCGTTTTTACTCCCATAGCGTGTAATCAACTCCCCATCGCTAAACAGATATTTAATGGTTTTAATACAGTAATTATTATCGCCAGACATACTTGAATCAACAAAGCAGAATTGGTTGTTGTCATAACATTGAATGGGGGCATTTAACAACCTCAAATTGACTTTAGGTTGATCTTTAATAACTATTGTAGTGGAAGCATTGCAAACCTGACCATTAGGTAATCGACAAGAATAGGTAATGGTTTTGCTCCCAATTGTTGAGAACGTAAATGTAGGATTAACACTACTGTTATTTAAGCCTTCATTGTTAAAGCTCCAACTCGGATTGGTGGTGCCATTTGGGGTAACAGAAAATTGAATCGGGTTGTTTTTACAGGGCAATCCTTTTACAACAATGTAACATTGAGCCTGCAGTTTAAAACTGGCAAGGACCAAAAAAGCTATGAATACCCAACGTTTGATATTCAAATATAGCGAAAAAAAGTAGTTATAGACTTAAAAGGCCTTGTTGCAAAAGCAATTCGGCAATTTGAACAGCATTACTAGCGGCCCCTTTTCTGAGGTTATCAGATACCACCCAAAGGTTTAAAGTTTTAGCTTGGGTTTCGTCTCGTCTAATACGACCTACAAAAACAGCATCTTGATTGTGTGCTGTTATCGGCATTGGGTATTGGGCTTGAGCAATATCGTCTATCACAACAATACCAGGGAAACTGCTCAATGCAGCATACACATCGGCTAATTCAAATTCGTTTTCAAACTCCACATTAATGCTTTCACTATGCCCCCCGAGCACTGGCACTCTTACTGCAGTTGCTGTTAATTGAATGGCATTTGAGCCCATGATTTTCTTGGTTTCATGGACCATTTTCATTTCCTCTTTGGTGTAAGCATTCTCAAGGAAGACATCTATTTGAGGGATTAAATTAAGATCTATTTTATGCTTGTATGCCATCTCTCCTACTTGGTTAGCGCGTTCATTCATGAGTTGATCAACTGCTTTTTTTCCGGTCCCAGTAACGCTTTGATAGGTTGAAACAACAATGCGCTTAATACCCCATTTGATGTGAAGTGGTTGTAAGGCTACGACCATTTGAATGGTAGAACAATTAGGATTAGCAATGATTTTACTTTCTGAGCTAATAGCCTGCGGATTCACCTCTGGCACAACCAATGGCACACCTTCTTGCATACGCCAAGCTGATGAATTATCAACCACAAAACAACCAATTTCAGCGAATTTAGGAGCCCATTCAAGACTGGTACTACCACCAGCCGAGAATAAGGCCAAGTCTGGCCTAGAGGCTATAGCTGATTCAACGCCTACCACTTCATAGGATTGGCCTTTGAATTGTATGGCTTGACCAATTGATTTTGAGGAAGCAACAGGAATTAATTCTGAAACTGGGAAATGTCTTTCTTCTAATACCTCTAACATTTTGGTTCCTACTAAACCAGTGGCGCCAACAACAGCAACTTTCATGGCTGCAAACATACAAAAAGACTTTAAAAGACTTTGGCTTTTATGCGATTTTGTATGCACAGGTTGTTAATTTTGCAAAGTGAGGATTTTGAGTCATAGTCATGTGTGGATTGCGTTAATGGCCGGAATGGGCACATACGGAATCAGTAAAAACCATGATGTAACTTACAGCGTTTGGTTGTTTTTTGCCACGCTATTGGTCTATACCTCCTACAGATTATTCAAACTCAAAACCATTACTTACTTCAGAACTGATTATCAATGGAGTCAAACCCATCAACCATTCAGTTTTTTCATGCTGGCCATTAGCACAATACTGTCAATGGTCATTTGGCAATGGGTAGATCATCAATACAGCTTTTTGATTGTAACCTCATTGATTGGCTTATTGCTTTATGTGACAATTGTAAAGACCATGAATCAAACCCTACAAAACAGATTAAGTTTAAGCATTATGAAAGCAGGTTTATTGACTATAACTTGGTGGCTAATGCTTGAAATCCCTAATTTAATCTGGGTCAAAAACATGAACAAAACTCTCCTTTTCGGCCAGGGTATGCTATTATTTGGCATTGCTTTAAACTTTGAAATCAGAGACCAAATTGCCTTAAAACGCCCCCTTTTAATCAGTAGTTGTTTGAGCATGCTTACAGCTTTAATCGCTCATTTAACAACTGCCAATACATTATTATTTATCATTGGCCTTTGCCTCTATTTTGTGATGGCGATTTATACAATGATCAAACAATCAAACTATACCGAATCAGCGGATTTTGCTTGGCGATTAGATGGTTTAATTGGTTTGTATGGAATCGTTTATTGGGTAATTACTTGATCACCAAACCAATAAATCTGGCCATAAAGAAGGCCCCGATCAACATGAGTAGAACCCCGAAATATTTGTTAATCATAAAAAATATTCTGGCATTTAATTTCTTGCCAATCAAATGAGACAAAAAGACTTTGAGTACATCCATTAAAAACAAGACCAATAGAATGGTTACAAGATTGACAGTCAACAAATTTTTATATTGAGGTTCATCTGCATACTTTAAACTGATAGACCCCATAACATTGAACCATAAGATAAATGTAAACGGATTGATCAGATTCAACCAAAACCCCTTAAAAACATTCTTAGACGCTGGCACTCGCGAAGAATAAGATTGCAGAAAGGCCTTGTAGGGATGCCTAAATGATTTAATGCCCATCAACAATAAAACAATTGCCCCACAAACACTGTAAATCTTTTGAAAGGGCGCACTTTGCATAAAATCTGCTACGCCAAAAATACAAAGCCCTACAACCAATAAATCGCTAAAAAAAACACCTGAGGCCAGCAGTACTCCTTTTTTAAAACCCTCCTGAATACTGGTGTGAATCAGTTTGAAAAAAGCTGGCCCAAACAACAAGATGCTGATTAGAAATCCCTGCCAAACACCATTTAAAATAGGAAATAAATACATAGCCTATTCACAATATTACCGCCTAATATGCGCTTATAAAAACTGAGTTGTCAACAGCTCTACAGCATTTAATAATTTGTTTACAATTATGGCCTTTAAGCTTGGGTGAATGCTAGCTTAAATGATTAAATTCGCAGATTATGTATCAAAACATTTTACTGCAACAAGAACAAGGCATTGCTCATATTACCATTAACAGAGAGGCCAAATTAAACGCCCTAAACATATTAACCCTTCAAGAAATTAAACAGGCTGTTGAAGCGGTCAACAAAGACCAATCTATTCGCGGTATAATCTTAACTGGTGCAGGAAGCAAAGCTTTTGCTGCAGGTGCTGACATCTCTGAATTCGTCAATTTTTCAACTACTGAAGCCCATAAAATGTCGTCTGATGGCCATGCAGTCATGAACAGTATAGAACAATCAAGCATTCCGGTTATTGCTGCAGTAAACGGCTTTGCCTTAGGTGGCGGCTGCGAACTCGCCATGGCTTGTCATATGAGAATTGCCTCTGAAAATGCCAAGTTTGGTCAACCAGAAGTTAATCTTGGCTTACCTCCGGGCTATGCTGGCACTCAAAGATTAATTCAATTAATAGGCAAAGGAAAAGCCACTCAAATGTTGTTAACAGCAGAAACCATTGGGGCCAATGTTGCTCATGAATATGGTTTAGTCAACGAGGTAGTTCCCTTAGAAGATTTAATCCCTAGATGCATTGACATCATTAACACCATCGCCAGTAAATCACCTATAGCTATAGCGGATGTTATTACCTGTATCAATGCCTATTTCGAAACAGGCAAAAATGGATTTGATACAGAAATCAATGCCTTTGCTAATGCCTTTGGCAGCAAAGATTTCAAAGAAGGGACTGAAGCATTTTTAACCAAAAGAAAAGCCAACTTTGAGCGTTAAAATCAATACATCTTTTTTGGTCTTAAGCATATGCTTATGGGTATTAGGCGCAACTCAATTGTCTGCTAAACAACCAGAACAATGGTATGAGCAAAAGTTCAAGCAGATGAGCTTGGACGAAAAAATTGGGCAATTATTCATGGTGGCTGCCTACACCAACAAAGATGCGCAGCATATTCAACAACTTGAAAACTTAATCGACCAATACCATGTTGGTGGTATGTGTTTTTTTCAAAACGATGCCCTCAAACAAGCCTACATGAGCAACTATTTGCAATCGCTTTCAAATACGCCTCTACTTATAGGTATAGATGGCGAATGGGGCTTGGCTATGAGACTACAAAAAACCCAACGTTTTCCATATGCCATTACCCTTGGTGCACTCAACGACAGCAGTAGCACCTATGCGGTGGCTTCTGAAATTGGCAAACAAATGCACCGCTTGGGCATTCACATGAATTTCGCTCCAGATGTAGATATTAATTCAAACCCCAATAATCCAATCATTGGCTTTAGATCATTTGGAGAAAACAAACACCGAGTGGCCATGCATGCTTTAGCATACCACAGGGGGTTATTAAGTGAAGGGGTTTTGGGTTGTGCCAAACATTTTCCAGGTCATGGCGATGTATACACGGACTCTCACCTCGACATGCCAGAAATTGACAAACCATTATCATCATTAGACAGTTCTGAATTATTCCCCTACAAAGCTTTAATTAAGGACGGCATCCCCTCTATAATGACAGGGCATTTGCACCTTCCTCAATTAGACAATAGACCCAATAGACCTGCCTCTTTATCTCATTTAATCATTGACACTTTACTTAAGCAGCAGATGGGTTTTACGGGCTTAGTCATTACAGATGCCCTAAACATGAAAGGTGTTAGCAAATACTATCTTGCTGGTGATTTAGAATTAGAAGCCTTCATGGCTGGCAATGATATTTTATTGTTCAGTGAACACGTGGCTGAAGGTTTTGACAAAATCAAGCAAGCCATTTTGAGCGGTAAAATCAGTGAAGATAAATTGAATCAGAGTGTATTAAAGATTTTATATTGGAAACAAAGAGTCGGCTTAAACAATTACCAAGCAATTGACATCAACCAACTTCAATCTGATTTGAATCCAAGCTCTAGCAGCACTATTATTCAAAAGGTAGCTGAAGGCGTTGTTGGTTATATTAATACCCCAAAACAAATCCCAATGATTGATGCTAATCAAACTGTATTTATTGCACTTGATGCTCAACCAGGATCTGCCTGGGAATTAGCCGCAAAAGCTCATGGCATTCAATATTTAAACCTGCCACGTGAGGCCAACAGTGATGTGATTCACAAACTCACAAGAAACATAAAACCCTACCAAAATGTGGTAATTAGTTTACACCAACCTAAAGTTTGGAAACAACTCAAATCGGGCTATTCTGATCTTGATTTCAAAAACATTCAAACAATAGTCAATGAGAAACCATCGACCATAGTAGGATTTTGCAATCCGTATACATTAAAGTATCTACCCAAAAACGCAAACATCATAGCGGCTTATGAGGATTTGACTGAGTTTCAAATGACTGCCTCTAAACTGCTATTTGAGCATCAAACAACTAGCAGCCATTTACCCATACAATTCCAATACCTATCAAGCAAGAGCAGTAGTTCAAAAATGGACCTCAACCAATTGAATTTAATTGACGGCGTTGTGGATCAATTATTAAGCAAAAAAGCAAGCCCTGGTTGCCGTGTTTTGGTATTAAAAGATGGCAAAGCCGTTTTTGACAAGGCTTATGGCTATTTAAATTACGACAAGCTTAAAAAAGTGAATGATAGCACAGTGTATGACATTGCCTCTATCACAAAAATTGCCGCTACTACATTAGCAGTGATGAAGCTATACGAAAATGGTGAATTGCATTTAAACAAAACTTTAAAAGACTATTTACCACAAGCTATTGGAACGAATAAAGCCGATTTAAAAATCAGTGATATTTTACAACACCGCGCTGGTCTAACTGCCTGGATCCCATTTTACAAGGAGTCTCTTCCCCATATTGACAGTGTTTATGCCAAGGCATCAGACACCTTGTACAGCATTAAGGTTGCGGATCAGTTGTTTATGTTGAAAGCCAACAAAGACACTATTTATAAACGCATTTTTGAATCGCCCTTAGAGAGTAAGGTATACCGTTACAGCGACCTCAGCATGATTTTGATGCAGTTAGTTGTTGAGCAGATTTCAGGTATGGGATTAGACGAATATGTTAAAACCCAATTTTACACACCAATGGGCTTAACACATATCACTTATAATCCATGGCAGCACAGGCCCTTGCATGACATTGCTCCCACTCAAATGGACAGACAATTCAGACAGCAAATGCTTTGCGGTTATGTGCATGATCCTGCAGCAGCCATGTTGGGCGGTGTGAGTGGTCACGCCGGTTTATTTTCTAATGCCTATGACTTAGCGGCCCTCATGCAAATGCTTTTGGACAGCGGCAGATACAATGGTAAAACGTATTTAAAACTCTCTACGATCAAACACTTCACTGCCTATCAAAATTTAGACTCAAGAAGGGGTTTGGGCTTTGATAAACCTGATTTTTCAGGCAAGACTAGCCCTGCAAGCACTAAAGGCAGTAGTAATATGTTTGGTCATACTGGCTTTACTGGCACTTGTGCTTGGGCCGATCCAAAATACGGATTGGTGTATGTGTTTTTAAGCAATCGCATTTGCCCTGATGAAGAAAACAAGGAGCTGATCAATGGCAATTACAGAACCAGAATCCAAGACATCATTTACAAAAGCCTAGGCCTTTGATTTTAAAAAAGCTTGTGTGTAAAGTTTAACCCAGGCTTTAGCATCGATTTTTTGAAACAATTCGGCTATTAAGTCTAGAGGCACATCTTCTATCTTTTTATAACGAATACAACTTTTGCCAATATCTAATTTTTTAGATGATCGTTTGCTGTGCTCAGTTACAAACCAATCCATTAATTCAGGATTTGCATACAAGCCCATGTGGTAAATAGCAAAATGGCTTTTCTGAGCGGCTAAATTAGCAAAAGGCAATTGTAAATTGGGTTGACAATGATACCCCTGTGGATAGATTGAAAACGGCACTACCCAAGCAATCATTTTGTATTGAATGACTGTCTCAAAATCATTGGGTATGTTAGCTTGAATCACTTCAAATAAGGTTTTAAAATCAGCTTGACGTTGACTATCTAACGCATTGATATAGGCCTCAACAGTTAATTCACTTTGCTTGCTCATGACTTGCAAATTTCAGATAATAATTCGCTAATGCCCAAAATCTGTTAATTATTTTACGTAAAAAATACATTGATTTGCAGTAAACATCATGCTAACCAAAGAACAAATTGCCAAGCGCATAGCTTTAGAATTAAAAGATGGCTATTATGTCAATTTAGGTATAGGTATTCCTACACTAGTGGCCAACTATATTCCGGAAGGAGTTGAAGTGGTATTACAATCAGAAAACGGATTGTTGGGCATGGGTCCTTTCCCATTTGATGGTGAAGAAGACCCAGATTTAATCAATGCTGGCAAACAAACCATAACGACAGTTCCTGGCTCTGCGTTTTTTGATTCTGCAATGAGTTTTGGCATGATAAGAGCAGGCAAAGTTGACTTAACTGTTTTAGGAGCAATGGAAGTGAATGACCAAGGTGATATTGCCAACTGGAAAATTCCAGGAAAAATGGTCAAAGGTATGGGGGGCGCTATGGATTTAGTGGCCAGTGCTAAAAACATTATTGTTGCCATGCAACACGTTAACAAAGCGGGCGAATCCAAATTATTAAAGGCTTGCACCCTACCTATCACTGGCATTGCTTGTGTAAAAAAAGTAGTAACTGAACTTGGGGTTTTCGACATAACAGAAAACGGATTTGAATTGATTGAGATTGCCCCTGAAGTCAGTGTAGAATATGTTCAATCCAAAACGGAAGGCCGTTTAACCATATCACCCAATTTAAAAACCATACAATTATAAAATTATGAAATTCGGTACCAAAGCATTGCACGCGGGCATTGAGGCTGACCCTACTACAGGCGCCATTATGACCCCTATATTTCAAACCTCTACTTTTGTTCAAGAATACCCAGGCCAACACAAAGGCTATGCCTACGCGAGAGGTAAAAACCCAACCCGTACGCAATTAGAAAATAATTTAGCCGCATTAGAAAATGCACAACATGCCATTTGTTTTAGCAGTGGAATGGGAGCAGTAGATGCCGTTATGCGCACACTAAGACCTGGCGACGAGGTCATTACTGGTGATGACATTTATGGTGGCTCTTACAGATTGTTTTCAAAAATATATGAGCCAATGGGTGTAAAATTCCACTACGTGAATTTATACGATGCTCAGACTATTTTGCCCTACATCAATTCAAACACCAAAATGATATGGGCAGAAACACCCACCAACCCTACCCTTAAAATTGTAGACATAGCAGCCGTTGCAGCCATTGCCAAACAACATCAGTTGTTATTGGCCATTGACAATACTTTTGCTTCACCTTATTTACAAAACCCTTTGGATCTCGGCGCTGATATTGTGATGCACAGTGCTACAAAATACTTAGGTGGGCACAGTGATGTGGTCATGGGAGCTTTGGCAATGAATTCAAAATCACTTTATGAGCAATTGCATTTCATATTAAATAGTTGTGGCGCCAACCCGGGTCCTATGGATTGTTTCTTAGTGATCAGAGGAATCAAAACCTTACACCTTAGAATGAAAGCCCATTGTGAAAATGGCGCTGAAGTCGCTCAGTTTTTAAAACAACATCCTAAAATTGGAAAAGTGTATTGGCCAGGTTTTGAGGATGCATCAGGACATGCCATTGCCAAAAAACAAATGCGTGGTTTTGGCGGTATGGTTTCATTCACATTAAAAGGGGATGATTTTGAGGCAGCCATGCGTTTTGCCACCAATGTCAAAGTCTTTTCACTTGCTGAGTCTCTTGGTGGCGTTGAAAGTTTAGTCAACCATCCTGCTAGCATGACCCATGCTAGTATTCCAAAGGCTGAGAGAGAGAAAGCAGGCGTTGTAGATGGCTTATTAAGACTAAGTGTTGGGGTTGAAGACATTGAAGATTTATTAGCTGATTTAAGTCAAGCGCTCGAAAAAGCATAAATCTGGAATTGTTTTCAACAATGACCCAAAACCTATACATTACACATAAAACACTGTAAAACAAATACTTAAGCTATTTTTTGCCGCTTTATCATCGGCCTATTGGTATACAAATTCCCAAAAAAAAATGTGTTTATGTTTCAAAAAATATGGTTATTTGCAGCAAATTAAAAAATAATACATCATGTCAGAAGTAGCAGAAAAAGTAAAGTCAATCATCGTTGACAAATTAGGCGTTGAAGCAAGTGAAGTTACGCCAGAAGCAAGTTTCACCAACGACCTAGGTGCAGATTCATTAGACACTGTAGAGTTGATCATGGAATTTGAAAAAGAATTCAATATCGCCATTCCTGATGAGCAAGCTGAGAAAATCGGCACTGTTGGCGATGCCATTTCATACATCGAAAACAACGCAAAGTAATTTTTATTCCCTCTAACAACACATGCAGTTAAAACGTGTAGTCGTTACGGGTATGGGTGCCCTTACACCGTTAGGCAACGATCTCCAATCGTATTGGAATGGTTTGTCTAATGGTGTGAGTGGAGCCGACAAAATCACATTGTTTGACACCTCTAAATTTAAGTCCACCTTTGCTTGCGAAGTTAAAGGCTTCAATCCTGAAGACTTTATGGACCGTAAAGAGGCTAGAAAAATGGATAGATTCGCCCAATTTGCACATGTAACAACAGAAGAAGCCATTAAAGATGCTGGTTTAGATCTTGAAAAGATTGACAAATCAAAAATCGGGGTAATTTGGGGTTCAGGCATTGGTGGATTAACATCCTTTTTCAATGAAAGTGTAGAATTTGCTAAAGGCGATGGAACGCCTAGATTCTCTCCTTTCTTTATCACCAAAATGATTTCAGATATTGCTGGAGGTTTGGTGAGTATTAAGTATGGCTTTGGTGGGCCAAATTACACCACAGTTTCTGCATGTGCATCTAGTAACAATGCATTAATTGATGCCTTTAACATGATAAGAATGGGTAAAAGTCCATTGATCATTACTGGCGGATCTGAAGCTTGTGTGAATGAACCTGCCGTTGGCGGATTCTGCAACATGAAAGCCCTTAGTGAAAGAAACGACTCTCCGAAAACAGCTTCTCGTCCTTTTGACAAAGACAGAGATGGGTTTGTATTGGGAGAAGGCTCCGCAGCCTTGGTGTTGGAAGAATATGAACACGCCATTGCTAGAGGAGCTAAAATATATTGTGAAGTAGCTGGCGCTGGTTTAAGTGCTGACGCCTATCACATGACTGCACCACATCCTGAAGGTTTAGGGGTTATCAGATGTATGAACTGGGCTTTAGAAGATGCTCAATTAAGCACAACTGATATTGATTACATCAATGTTCACGGTACATCTACCCCATTGGGTGATATTGCTGAACTAAAAGCCATTCAATCCGTTTTTGGTGAGCATTCTTATAAGATGAACATTAGTTCAACCAAATCTATGACTGGCCATTTATTAGGAGGCGCTGGAGCTGTTGAAGCTGTGGCCTCTATCATGGCAATGCAACACAGTCTTGTTCCACCAACCATCAATCATTTTACGGACGATGAAAACATCGATCCTAAATTGAATTTAACGTTTAACACTGCCCAACAAAGAAACATCAATGTGGCAGTGAGTAATACATTTGGTTTTGGAGGTCACAATGCCACTGTTATTTTCAAAAAACTGTAATACACTTTGATTCGGTTATTTAACTTCTTTAAGACGCGATGGTCTAAAGACAAAGCGCTTTATGAGAAGTTATACAATGTGTTAGGGTTCTACCCTAATGCCATTAGTTTATACAAAATAGCTATTACGCACAATTCTTATCGGCATTTAAGTGCTAAAGGCAAAAGCAACAACGAACGTTTGGAATTTTTAGGGGATGCGGTTTTGGGAATGGTCATTGCCGAAAAATTGTATTTAAAGTTTCCCTATCAAAATGAGGGTTTCTTAACAGAAACCAGATCTAAAATTGTTGGTCGCAACAAACTCAATCAAATAGCCAAAAAGATGGGCATTCATCAATTGTTGTTTTACGATCAAAAATTAAAGAATAATCCTGCCTTTTTAGAGGGTGTCGCAGGCAATGCTTTTGAGAGCTTGATTGGCGCTATTTACCTCGACAAAGGTTTCAACTTTACCAGAAAATTTATCTTAAATACCATCTTGGTTCAGCACATTGATTTTGACACATTACTGCAAGAAGAACTGAGCTATAAAGCCAAACTCATTAAATGGGCTCAAAAAGAAAAAAGAACCCTGGAAATGGTATTGTTGAACGTTGATGACTCTCAAAAAAGAAAGGTCTATGAAATGGCAGTTGTTTTAGAGGGAGAACAAATTGCTTCCGTCAGCAACATCAGTAAAAAAACAGCTGAAGAAATGGCTTGTGTTAAAGCTTGTCAGCATTTAGGCTTGTAACGATTAACAGATACTTCATCGTCAATCTGCGTTCCATTATACATGTGATCAACTAAACACTGACTGTAATAAGGCGATAAGGCCACACCTTTGGACCCTAATCCATTGAATACAAACAATTGTTGATGGGCATCTAAGGCGCCAAGTATTGGTCTGCGGTCATGACTGGAGGGTCTTATACCAGCTTTATGATCTGTGATCTCAAAAGGTTCTTTAAACCACTCACAAAGTTTGTCTACTATTTCTTGCTTTGCTGAATCAGTTATTTGTGTATCTAATTGTTGCCATTCAAAGTTTGAGCCGACTTTAAAGGTATTAGCTGCTATAGGCAACAAAAACACCCCTTGCTGAGGAATACAATCATTGACCGCACATTGACTATTAATGAGCAACACCTCTCCTTTTGCCGGCTTTAAGCGAATATGAGCTGCGAAAGGATTCTGTTGAATGCCAATGCCCTCACAAAACACAATTTTATCCGCTAAAAGGTCTTGGTAACGAAGATGGTCTTCATGTATCTGAAGTAAAGAGTAATCAAATGTTTGACTAAGATAAATATGCTCTGATTGTATAGCCGTCTTAAAGGCTTTCATCAAATGCGGAATATCAACCCAAGCAGATGATTGTATGGTCAAATACCCCAGATCTGAAATGATGTTATCAGATAACCTTTCATTGTTCAGGCTCACAAAAGGTTTGAATCGATCATCACTACATAAGCCAGCCCAATCATTAAGTGTTTTTAATTGATCGATGATATACGCTATTGGCATAGCATGGTGAACTTGCTCATTGATAAATGCCTCTATTCTGGCATATTCCTCAGCAATATGAGGATAAATTTCATGGGCCTTGTAGGATAACTTTTGATGTTTAGCCAATAATGGATTATAAATGCCTGCAGCAATACTTGAACTACAATTCCCCTCAGGCAAATCAATTAAGGCAACTTTTTTGTTTAACGCAATCAGCCTGAAGCAAGTCCAAATGCCAGCCAAACCGCCTCCTACCACTATAACATCTACTTTTGCTTCGTTTTGCATGGCGTTCATTTATCTTTGCAAAGATACTTTAATTGAATATGAAAGCAATTCTATGCCTTTTTATCGTCTGTGGTATGATGTCATGCCAAACTAGCACAAGCCAAACCGCCAATACACAATCAGCAGATTCTACAGCCATTACAGCTGTATTGGAACAACAGGTGACGGCTTGGAACAATGGCAGTATAGATGGATTCATGCAAGGTTATTGGCACAATGCTGCCTTAAAGTTTATTGGTAAAAATGGTACAAGATTCAATTATGACTCAGTTGCAGCCAATTATAAACGCCATTACTCCTCTTCAGAAAAGATGGGTAAATTAAGCTTTGAAGACCTGAGTGTTTTCAAATTAGCAGATCAACCTAAAACCTATCAAGTAACCGGCAAATGGCAGATTGTTAGTAATCAAAACAGCGGTGGCTACTTTTCATTGATTTTTCAAGAACAATCAAAAGCATGGAAGATTGTGGTAGACCACACCTGGTAATTATAGGCTTCTATTAAGCGATTGGCGCATATTAAAACGCTCGATTGCAACAGCTATTAGTTCACTAATTAAAGCTGTGTAAGGCAATCCTGTTGCTTCCCACAACTTAGGATACATACTAATATTGGTAAAGCCTGGCAGGGTATTCACCTCATTCAAGTAAAAAGTATCATCGTTTACATAGAAAAAGTCTACTCTACTCATACCCTCTAACTGTAAAACCCTATAGGCTTTTAAAGCCGTTGATTGAATCAAAGCAATGCTTGCTTCAGATAAGTTTTCTGCAGGAATCACTACCTTGGTGGCTGCATTAATGTATTTGTTTTCATAGGTATAGAAACCTGATTCTACTATGATTTCCCCTACGCCAGTCCCTTTGGTTTTTAAATTGCCTAATACAGCAGTCTCAACCTCTCTTCCATTTATGCCCTTTTCTATTAGGAGTTTAATGTCATAAGTAAAGGCGCGCGCTATACAACTTTTTAATTCCTCTAAAGTACTCGCTTTTTCAACCCCAACACCAGAACCCATATTGGCAGGTTTAACAAAAACAGGAAAGCCAAGAGCTTCTATGTTAGCCCAAGGAATTTCATCTCCTTTATACAAGGTTACCCAAGGTGTTACTTGAATACCATTAAAAGCTAACAATTGTTTGGCAACATCTTTATCCATGCCAATGGCTGAACCCAAAACACCTGGTCCTACATAAGGTTTATTGGTATTCTCAAGTACGCCTTGAAGTATACCATCCTCCCCATAAACACCATGTGCAATAGGAAAAAACACATCAATTTTAACGGGTTCTAAACCATTTTGCAATCGAATGGGATAGTCATCAAACGGTAAAACACATAATGGCAAATGCGACGACTGTTCGCCAATTTTTATACCTTCTTCAAATAGGGTTTGATCAGGCAATAAATACCATTGACCACTTTTAGATATCCCTACAACTTTAATCTCGTATTGAGTTGTATCAACTGCTTTAAAAATATTTCTTGAAGAAATGATGGCAACATCGTGTTCAGGCGATTTTCCCCCAGTAATAATGGCTAATGTTTTCACATCAACAAAATTAAAGCTTAACGCATTTTGGCCTGTTTTGAGATATCCACTTGCAGCTATAAACGTCCAATAAAAAGGCGTTTAGGCATTTAAGTACTGAACAGCAAGATAAGCCATTAAACCACAGCCGTCTTCAATAGCATCTTCATCAATATCAAAGGTATTGGTGTGCACTGAAGACACTATGCCTTTAGCTTCGTTGCGGGTACCTAGTCTATAAAAACAGGCTGGTACTTCTTGGCTGTAGTATGCAAAATCTTCTGCCGCCATCCAAATATCCAATGGTTCAACTTGTGCTTCTCCCATATATGTTTTAGCCGCTTGTGTTAAAAAACCGGTAAGCGCTTCATCATTTTTTAAGAATGGATAGCCATTTTCAATTCTGACCTCAGCTTTAGCACCATTGGCTTCTGCAATGCTATGACACATCTTGCTGATAAGGGTTTTTACCTCAGCTCTCCAGCTTTCATCTAAGGTTCTAAGTGTGCCTTCAATGCTTACCGCATTAGGAATAACATTGGTAGCCCCTCCATGAGAATATAACTTCCCGAAGCTCAATACAGTAGGCAAAATAGGCTTAGCCTGACGGCTCACTATCTGTTGTAAATTCACTAATAACTGAGCGCTAATGGCTACCGGGTCAACACATAAGTGAGGCATTGCGCCATGTCCACCTTTACCGTGAATGGTGATGTAAATTTCATCTGTACTAGCCATGTACAAACCTTGTCTGAACCCAACTTTTCCTGAAGGAATTAATGGCATTACATGCTGGCCAATTATGGCATCGACTGGCGGATGGCTTAAAATGCCTTCTTTAATGAGTAAACTCGCACCACCTGGCAACTTCTCTTCACCCGGTTGAAAGATCAATTTGATTTGACCTTTGAGTTGAGCCTTCAATTGAACCAAAATAGTTGCAGCGCCTAACAAGGCACTGGTGTGTACATCATGACCACAGGCATGCATGACGCCATCATTTACAGATTGATAGTCTTTTTGTGTTGCTTCTTGAATAGGCAAAGCATCAAGGTCGGCTCTAAGCGCAAGGGTTTTGCCTGGACCGGCCTCCCCTTGTATCATGGCCCAAACACCAGTATTAGAAATGCGATGGGTTTCGAGCCCTAAACCTTTTAAATAGGTTTCTACTTTCTGAGCTGTTCTTTCTTCTTGAAAAGACAATTCTGGATGTTGATGAATGTCATGGCGAATGGCAATGATGTCTTCGCGAATGGCTTTAGCTAATTGCTTAATGCTAGATTCCATAAATCAATAGTGTTTACAAAAGTGCAATTATTCTGATTGAATTCCTAAAACCAAATCAAAGGCTATTGATTTTAGCTTGAACTATTTCAATGGCCAAATCCAATTGGGCTTGAATGCTTAATTGTGAATTATCAATCACAATAGCATCAGGTGCTTGTTGCAATGGACTATGCGCTCTGTGAGTGTCTAAATAATCGCGTTCATTCAAGTTCTGCAAAACTTGATCAAAGCTGAGCGAGGTTTGCCCTTTTTGTTGCATTTCTGAATAGCGGCGTTGAGCGCGAACCTCAGCAGAAGCTGTCATAAAAAATTTAACCTCTGCATTCGGAAACACTACAGTGCCAATATCTCTTCCATCCATCACTACCCCCTTAGATTGTCCGAGTTGTTGTTGTTGCTGCACTAAAAAATGTCTTACAACATCTATCTGGCTAACAGGACTAACCATATTGGCCACAGCCATACTGCGAATTTGGTCTTCCACGTTATTGCCGTTTAAAAAAGTGACCTGCTTCTGATCAATGGTTTGCCAGGAAATATGAATTTGGGGCAATACAGCTTCTACTGCCTTGTGGTCATTGATATCAATGCCATGCTGCATTAAATACAAAGTTACCGCTCTGTACATAGCACCAGTATCAATCATAGTGTAGTTGAAAGCTTTTGCCAACATACTGGCTAAAGTCCCTTTACCGCAACTTGAATAACCGTCTATGGCTATGTTGATTTTAGGCATTAGAGTGATGCTTTCTTTTTGCTCTGTTCAAACAAACTGCGAATGAAGCCTAATACGTAATCCACTTCGGCTTTGGTATTGTGTTTTCCAAAAGAAAATCTTACGGGCGCACAATCCAAATGTTTACCAATACCTCTAATAACATGAGAGCCTGTGTTACTACCTGAACTGCAAGCACTACCTCCTGAAACAGCTATGCCTTGTAAATCAAAACTGAACAGTAAAATATCACTTGACACTTCTGGAGGAAAAGCTAAACTTAAAACCGTATACAAACTTCTACCAGCTGTATCGCCATTAAATTGTATGCTCGGAAATTCAGCTTTAACTTGCTCAATAAAGTAATTTTTCAAGCCTTTAATGTGGGCTTGTTTTTTAGTCAAATCGCGGTAAGCTATTTCCATTGCCTTAGCCAAACCTACTATACCGTATACATTTTCTGTACCGGCTCTTAACTCGCGTTCTTGAGCACCGCCAGTAATAAGTGGTCTGATCTTATTGCGTTTATTGTAATATAAAAACCCTACACCTTTTGGGCCATTGAATTTATGAGCAGCACCGACTGCAAAATCCAAATCTAAGGCTTTAAAATCAAATGCGTAATGGGCCATGGTTTGAACGGTATCGCAATGGAACAATGCATTGTTTTGTCTACAAAGTTGACTAACTGCTTCAATGTCTAAAAGATTGCCAACTTCATTATTACCGTGCATCAAAGACACCAATACATTTTGATGTGACTTTAATAATGCTTCTAAATGTTGAAGATCCACATGACCATCTGCTAGCAATTGAACCAAATGCATTTGAACCGCTCCACTGTGGGCTAATTCCTCTACAGTATGTAAAACAGCATGGTGTTCAATGGGCGAAGTAATGATGTGTCTGACCCCCATTAATTCTACACTAGAACGAATGGCGGTATTATCTGCCTCTGTTCCGCCAGAAGTAAAGATAATTTCTGCAGGACTAACGTTTAATAATTTCGCAATGGTTTTGCGACTGGTCTCAATATGAGCTTTAACCTTTCTGCCAAATGCATGCGATGATGAAGGATTGCCAAAATCATTGCGCATTACCGGCAACATAGCTTCTATCACCTCAGGTTCAAGGGGAGTTGTTGCGGCATTATCCAAATAGACTTTCATGTTATAATTGACCGTTATGACTACAATAGCCTAAAATTTTATAGAGCAATTTGGCCAAATTGAATTGGGTTAATATTTCGCCTTCTTTTGGCGCACACTCAACTATATCAAATCCAATGATTTGTTTTTTAGCAGCTAATTTTTTAAAGAACTTCAAACCTTGGTGCCACATTAAACCACCAGGCTCAGCCGTTCCTACAGCTGGCATAACAGATGGGTCAAAGCCGTCAGCATCAATGGTTAAATACACTTTATCTTTTAAGGCTGCGATACAAGCATCCATCCAATCATCATTGTCTTGAATTTGATGGGCATACCATGTATTGATCAAAGGCGAAGATTGAATCAAATCGTATTCTTCTTTACATTGAGCACGAATACCTACTTGGCAAATCGGCACATTTAAATCGTGGATTCTGGCCAATACACTGGCATGTGAATACGGATTGTCATGGTATGCTGATCTTAAATCAGAATGAGCATCAATTTGCAAAACTGAAAACTCACTGTGATGCTTCATAAAGGCTGACACAAAACCTAAGGTAACGGTATGTTCAGAGCCCAAAGAGACAACATACTTACCGTTATTCAAATGTTTTAAAGTTTCTGCTTCGATGTGATCTACCGCAGCTTTATTTACTTTACCGGTAAAATCCATAGGCTCTAGAGTAGCTATGCCAAATTTTTTATACGCTTCTTGATTGGTTTCTTCATCAAAAAACTCCACGAAATGACTGGCATCAATTATGGCTGATGGCCCTTTATCACTACCTTGAACGTAAGATGAAGTATGTTCATAGGGCGCAGACTGAATCACCACTTTGGCCTGATCATATTGATACAATTCAGGCTCTTCTATGCCTAAAAAATTATGCTCGGTGTCTAATACCTTCATACAGAAATTATTTAACCCTTTCTACGTATTCTATAGTTCTTAAATCAATTTTGATTTTGTCGTTGATGTCAACAAATAAAGGCACCATGATATTGGCTCCGGTAGAAACTGTAGCTGGTTTCAAAGAATTGGTTGCAGTATCACCTCTTACACCTGGCTCAGTGTAGGTTACTTCAAGTTCTACGTGGGTTGGAGGTGTTGCTCCAATTGGATTTTCACCATCTTCAAATGATACTAGAACGGTCATACCTTCAACCATAAACGGCGCAGCATCACCAAAAAAGCTCTCTTGAATATTGTATTGCTCAAAAGATTCGTTATCCATACAAACCAAGGCATTGCCTTCTTTGTACAAATAAGCCAATTCTCTTACTTCTACTCTTACTACGTCAACCTTTTCACCTGTGTTAAAACGGTATTCAACTGATTTTCCGGTTTTAACATTTTTCATTTTACCTTGATAAAAGGCTCTAAGGTTACCTGGGGTACGGTGAATGAATTCAATGATTTGAACCAATTCGCCATTGTGACGAATGAATTGTCCTACTGATAAATCTGATGCTGTTGCCATAAAATTATTTGATGCGAAAATAGCCCAAAAACTAAGTAAAAACAAGTTCTACAAGTAAATTAAGTGCATAAAAAAAGGCCCTCCATGGAGGGCCTTTTATCAATCTTATTTATCGATTAGTTAGATGCAGCAGTTTCGCCTTCAGACTTTGATGCCATTAAACGCTCATACTCTTCTTTGCTACCAACTACAATCTTTTCGTATTCTCTCATACCTGTACCTGCAGGAATCAAATGACCTACGATAACGTTTTCTTTCAAACCTCTCATATAGTCTACTTTACCAGCAATAGCAGCTTCATTCAATACTTTGGTTGTTTCTTGGAACGATGCAGCACTCATAAAGCTTCTAGTAGCCAATGACGCTCTGGTAATACCTTGCAACACTGCATCAGCAGTAGCTGTAACAGCATCTCTTACCAATACTTGCTTTTTGTCTTGACGCTTTAATGAGCTGTTTTCTTCTCTTAATTCTCTAAGTGAAACGATTTGTCCTACTTTAAGCTTTTCAGAGTCTCCGTTATCGAGTACAACTTTTTTGTCGAATACCCAATCGTTCTCTTCAAACAATTCGCGTTTTTCAACTACTTCACCTTCCAAGAATTGAGTGTCACCAGGTTGTTCAATCACCATTTTTTGCATCATTTGACGCACAATGATTTCGATGTGCTTATCGTTGATTTTTACACCTTGCAATCTGTATACTTCTTGAATACCATTCAAAATGTAACGTTGAACTGCAGTTGGACCTTGAATTCTTAGGATATCTTGAGGCGTGATTGCACCATCAGACAAAGGCGCACCAGCTTTGATATAGTCATTGTCTTGAACAAAAATATGTTTAGACAATGGAATCATGTAGTGCTTGGTTTCGCCATCTTTACTTGTGATGGTGATTTCTCTGTTACCACGTTTAATACCACCGTAGCTTACTACACCGTCGATTTCAGCAACTGTTGAAGGATTAGAAGGATTTCTAGCTTCAAACAATTCTGTTACACGTGGCAAACCACCTGTGATATCTCGAGTACCACGAGCAGATCTTGGAATTTTAGCAATGATATCACCAGCGTTAATCGATTTACCATCAGCCACAGAAATGTGAGCACCTACTGGCAAGTTGATTTCTTTAATCACTGTTTTATCTTTACCTAATACCTTAATGGTAGGCGATTTGGTTTTATCTTTGGTTTCAATGATAACCTTTTCACCATAACCTGTTACTTCGTCATTCTCTTCTCTGAAGGTAATACCATCCAAGATGTTTTCGTATTGAATTTTACCAGCTTGATCAGATAAGATTACAGCGTTATATGGATCCCAAGAACAGATCAAATCACCTTTCTTCACTTTTTGACCTTCTTTTACGAATACTGTAGAACCGTAAGGCACTACCAAAGTGATTAAGATGTTTTTAGTTTTTGGATCAAGTACACGAACTTCAGCACTTCTGCTTAAGTTCAATTCTACTTTTTGCTTTTCGCCTGAACTTTCGTCCACTTTGTCAATGGCTACAGTCTTTAATGCATCAAAGCTAACCACACCTTCAAATCTAGAAACGATTTGAGATTCAGCAGCAATACTAGATGCAGTACCACCCACGTGGAAGGTACGAAGTGTTAACTGTGTACCAGGTTCACCGATAGACTGAGCAGCAATTACACCTACTGCCTCACCTCTTTGAACCATTCTACCATTGGTTAGGTTTCTACCATAACATTTAGCACAAACACCACTCTTAGTCTCACAAGTCAATACAGAACGAATTTCTAATTCTTCAATACCTGCATCTTCAATTGCTCTAGCAATTTCTTCTGTAATCTCAGAACCTGCAGCAACTAGTAAAGCACCAGTTTCAGGGTGATAAGTATCGTATAAACCTGTTCTACCTAAAATTCTTTCGTATAAGCTTTCTACAACATCATCGTTGTCTTTTAAAGCTGACAATGAAATACCTCTTAAAGTATCACAGTCTTCTTCTGTAATGATAACATCTTGAGCAACGTCGTGTAATCTTCTGGTTAGGTAACCCGCGTCAGCAGTTTTTAACGCTGTATCGGCCAAACCTTTACGAGCACCGTGAGTAGAGATGAAGTATTCCAATACTGACAAACCTTCTTTAAAGTTTGACAAAATTGGGTTTTCAATGATTTCACCAACACCACCTCCAATGTTCTTTTGTGGTTTTGCCATCAAACCTCTCATACCACCTAACTGACGAATTTGTTCTTTAGAACCCCTCGCCCCTGAATCCAACATCATATAAATTGGGTTGAAACCTTGATCGTTTTCAGCCAATTCTTTTAATAGGATTTCGCCTACTTGAGAGTTGATTCTGGTCCAGATATCAATTACTTGGTTGTATCTTTCGTTATTGGTAATGAAACCATTTTCGTAGTTGAATTTAATTTCTTCTACTTCAGCTCTAGCTTTGTCAATTAATTTCTCTTTTGCATCAGGAATTTGAACATAGTTCAAGTTGAACGACAAACCGCCTTTAAATGCATAGTGGAAACCTAAATCTTTAATGTCATCAAGGAATTTAGCAGTTCTTGCCACACCTACTTCTTTTACAAAGTTGCTGATGATATCACGTAAAGATTTTTTAGTTAATAACTGATTGATGTATCCAACACCTTCAGGAACCACTTGGTTGAAGATAACTCTACCAACAGTTGATTCGATAATACGGTACACCATGTTACCATGCTCATCTTTATCAATGTGTTTACACTTAATGTGAGCATGCAAATCTGCTCTGCCTTCATTGAATGCAATGATCACTTCTTCTGGAGAATAGAAAGTAATGCCTTCGCCTTTTACTTTTCTTTCTTTGGTGCTCTTTCTACCTTTTGTGATGTAGTATAAGCCCAACACCATGTCCTGAGAAGGAACTGTGATAGGAGAACCGTTAGCTGGGTTCAAGATATTGTGAGGCGCTAACATTAACAATTGGGCTTCCAAGATTGCCGCGTTACCTAGTGGAACGTGAACAGCCATTTGGTCACCGTCAAAGTCAGCGTTAAAACCTGTACAAGTTAATGGGTGCAATTGAATTGCTTTACCTTCAATTAACTTTGGTTGGAATGCTTGAATACCCAATCTGTGGAGTGTAGGAGCACGGTTTAGCAACACAGGATGTCCTTTCAAAATATTTTCAAGAATCTCCCAAATTACTGGCTCTTTTTTATCTACAATTTTCTTAGCTGATTTAACGGTTTTTACAACACCTCTTTCAATCAGTTTACGAATAATGAATGGCTTAAATAACTCAGCAGCCATGGCTTTAGGCAAGCCACACTCGCTTAATTTTAATTTAGGACCAACCACAATAACCGAACGACCTGAATAGTCAACACGTTTACCCAATAAGTTTAAACGGAAACGACCTTGTTTACCTTTAAGCATATCACTTAAAGACTTTAATGGTCTGTTACCATCAGATTTAACGGCACTTGATCTTCTGGTGTTGTCAAGCAATGAATCCACTGATTCTTGCAACATCCTTTTCTCGTTTCTTAAGATCACTTCAGGCGCTTTGATTTCCATCAAACGCTTCAAACGGTTGTTACGGATGATTACTCTTCTGTATAAATCGTTCAAATCTGAAGTCGCAAAACGTCCACCTTCTAATGGCACCAATGGTCTTAATTCTGGTGGAATAACAGGCAACATTTTCATGATCATCCACTCAGGACGGTTGATATTACCTTCTCTGTTGGCTGCACGGAAACTTTCAATCACTTTCAAACGCTTCAAAGCTTCAGCTTTACGTTGTTGTGAAGTTTCTGTTGCTGCTTGGTTTCTTAAGCTGTAACTTAAACCATCTAAATCAATGGTAGTTAATAATTCCCAAAGGGCATCAGCACCCATCTTAGCAACGAATTTCTTAGGATCGTTGTCGTCAAGGTATTGGTTTTCTTTTGGTAATTTATCAAGTATGTCTAAATACTCTTCTTCGCTTAATAAATCTAATTTGTTGACACCTTCGTACTCACCGGTTTGAATAACAATGTAACGCTCGTAATAAATGACTAAGTCTAATTTCTTACTGCTCAAACCCAATAAGTAACCAATTTTGTTAGGCAATGAACGGAAATACCAAATGTGAGCAACTGGCACCACTAAATTGATGTGGCCCATACGTTCACGTCTGACTTTTTTCTCAGTCACTTCTACGCCGCAACGGTCGCAAACAATGCCTTTGTAACGAATGCGTTTGTATTTACCGCAATGACATTCGTAATCTTTGATTGGCCCGAAAATTCTCTCACAGAATAATCCGCCCATTTCTGGCTTATAACTTCTGTAATTGATGGTTTCAGGTTTAATGACCTCACCAAACGACTTTTGGAGTATGCTCTCAGGAGAGGCTAAACCAATACGAATTTTGGTGAAATTACTTTTTATTTTTTGATTCTTTTTAATCGTTGACATTAATGTGATGTTCTTTTAATTGTGTTAGTTAAAGTGACTTATTCCTCAAAGTTCATATCGATACCCAAACCTCTTAATTCATGGATCAATACATTGAATGATTCAGGAATACCGATTTGTGTAATGTTATCGCCTTTGACAATTGCCTCGTAGGTTTTAGCACGGCCCATGATGTCGTCTGACTTAATGGTTAAGATTTCTCTAAGGATATTGGCAGCACCAAATGCTTCCAATGCCCAAACCTCCATCTCACCAAAACGTTGACCACCAAATTGAGCTTTACCACCAAGTGGTTGTTGAGTAATCATTGAGTATGGTCCGATTGAACGCGCGTGCATCTTATCGTCAACCATGTGACCCAATTTCAACATATAAATGATACCTACTGTAGTTGGTTGGTGGAATCTTTCACCAGTTAAACCATCGTACAAGTATACTTGACCATTGGTTGGCACATTGGCTTTCTTAGTATAAGATTCGATCTCATCTGCACTAGCACCATCAAAAATTGGTGTAGCAAATTTCAAACCTAACTCTTTACCTGCCCAACCTAATACGGTTTCATATATCTGACCCAAGTTCATCCTTGAAGGTACACCTAGTGGATTCAACACGATATCTACTGGAGTTCCATCTTCTAAGAACGGCATGTCTTCAGCACGGGTAATTCTAGCAACAATACCTTTGTTACCGTGTCTACCTGCCATCTTATCACCCACTTTCAACTTACGTTTAACCGCTACATAAACTTTAGCCATTTTCAAAATACCAGTTGGCAATTCATCACCAACAGTAATCGCGTAGTATTCTCTTCTGAACGCAGCGTATACTTCAGTTAACTGAGATTTGTAGTTTTTAAGAATGGTGTTAACTTGGATGTTTTTGTCTGCATCTGAAGTCCAGTTGGCAAAGTTGACGTTGTCATAATCTACAGAAGATAAGTTCTTCAATGTAAATTTAGTGCCCTTTGGTATCATGTCGTCGCCGTATACAGCTTTAACACCTGCAGATGTTTTACCGTTCAAAACTTTAAATAATTTTTGAACCAACACTTCAGTTAATTTCTCTTTGTTCTTTTTGAACTCTAATTCATTCTTAGCTAATTTGGCTTTCTCTTCAGTTTTAGCCCCTTTTTCTTTCTTGGTTTTGGTAAACAATTTCTTGTCTATAACAACACCCTCAGTTGATGGTGGCGCTTTCAATGAAGCATCTTTCACATCACCAGCTTTATCTCCAAAGATAGCTCTTAACAACTTCTCTTCTGGTGAAGGTTCAGTTTCACCTTTAGGGGTGATTTTACCGATAATGATATCGCCTTCTTTTAACTCAGCACCAATTCTGATCAAACCGTTTTCGTCAAGGTTTTTAGTAGCCTCTTCGCTTACGTTTGGAATATCATTGGTTAATTCTTCTTCACCGCGTTTAGTATCTCTTACTTCCAATTCGAATTCATCGATGTGGATTGAAGTATACCAATCATCACTTACAACTTTTTCAGAAATTACGATCGCATCCTCAAAGTTGTAACCTTGCCATGGCATAAAGGCCACTTTCAAGTTTCTACCGATAGCCAATTCGCCATCTTGAGTAGCATAACCTTCGCACAACACATCGCCTTTTGATACTCTTTGACCTTTTCTTACGATAGGTTTCAAATTGATACAAGTACTTTGGTTGGTTCTTAAGAATTTAGTAAGTGTATAGGTTTTGATATTACTTGCAAAATTGAGTAATTCATCATCTGCAGTATAATCGTATTTAATTTTAATCTCGTTGGCATCAACATAGTCAACAACACCGTCACCTTCAGCCATAACCAATGCACGAGAATCTCTAGCAACACGCTCTTCTAAGCCTGTTCCTACGATTGGTGCTTCTGGTCTTAACAAAGGTACAGCTTGACGTTGCATGTTAGATCCCATCAAGGCTCTGTTCGCGTCATCATGCTCTAGGAAAGGAATCAAAGATGCAGCGATAGACACAATTTGGTTAGGTGCAACGTCCATGAATTGAACTTTATCTGGTTCAACCAATGGGAAGTCACCTTCGTAACGGGCTTTAACTTCTTTGGTTTTGAATTCACCTTTTTCAGTTACATCCACGTTACATTGTGCAATCATTTTACCATCTTCTTCTTCTGCACTTAAATACACCACTGCATCTTTCATATTCACTTTACCGTTTGCCACTTTTCTGTAAGGGGTTTCGATAAAGCCCATGCTGTTGATTTTAGCGTGCACACACAATGAAGAAATCAACCCAATGTTTGGTCCTTCAGGTGTTTCAATTGTACATAAACGACCATAGTGAGTATAGTGAACGTCACGCACCTCGAAACCTGCTCTCTCTCTTGATAAACCACCTGGTCCAAGGGCAGACATTCTACGCTTGTGAGTGATTTCAGCCAATGGATTGGTTTGATCCATGAACTGAGATAATTGATTGGTTCCGAAGAATGAGTTAATCACAGATGACAATGATCTTGCGTTGATCAAATCAGTTGGAGTAAACACCTCGTTGTCACGGATGTTCATTTTTTCACGGATGGTTCTAGCCATTCTAGCCAAACCAACACCGAATTGAGCATATAATTGCTCACCAACCGTTCTCACACGTCTGTTACTTAAATGGTCAATATCATCGACCTCAGAGCGGCTATTGCTTAACTCAATTAAGTAAGAAATGATTTTAATGATGTCTTCGTTGGTTAACACTTTCACTTCCATGCCAGTGCTTAGGTTCAACTTTTTGTTGATTCTGTAACGACCAACTTCACCTAAATCATAACGTTTATCAGAGAAGAACAAACGCTCAATGATACCACGAGCTGTTTCTTCATCTGGTGGATCAGTATTTCTTAACTGACGGTAGATGTGCTCTACAGCCTCTTTACCGTTGTTAGAAGTGTCTTTTTGTAAAGTGTTGTAAATGATAGTGAAATCATTTTTACCTTCTTCTTCTTTGTTTAAGATGATGGTTTTAACACCTGCTTCAACGATTTCATCAATGTGCGAAGCTTCTAAAATCGTATCGCGTTCAATGATGACTTCGTTACGTTCGATAGATACTACCTCACCGGTGTCTTCGTCAACGAAGTCTTCAACCCAAGTGCGCAATACCCTTGCAGATAATTTTCTGCCGATGTATTTTTTCAAACCTGATTTAGACACTTTAACTTCTTCAGCTAAACCGAAGATGTTTAAGATGTCTTTATCTGATTCAAAGCCAATAGCTCTTAATAAAGTCGTTACAGGGAACTTCTTTTTTCTATCAATGTATGCGTACATAACGTTGTTAACGTCTGTAGCAAATTCAATCCATGAACCTTTGAAAGGGATAACACGGGCTGAGTATAATTTAGTACCGTTGGTGTGGTAAGATTGACCAAAGAATACACCTGGTGAACGGTGTAATTGAGAAACGATTACGCGCTCTGCACCGTTGATCACAAATGTACCGCTTGGAGTCATGTAAGGAATAGTACCTAAGTACACATCTTGAACGATGGTTTCAAAATCTTCATGTTCAGGATCGTTACAAGACAATTTCAATTTAGCCTTAAGAGGCACTGAGTAGGTTAAACCTCTTTCAATACACTCTTTAATGTCGTATCTTGGTGGGTCAACAAAGTAGTCTAAAAATTCTAAGTTAAAAATATTCCTAGTATCGTTGATTGGGAAATTTTCTTGGAAAACCTTGAACAATCCTTCATCTTTTCTTTTATCAACGTGGGTTTCTAACTGAAAAAACTCTTTGAATGACTGCAATTGTACGTCAAGGAAATCCGGATAATCAATCACCTTGTCTATTGAGGCGAAATTGATTCTTTTTTGTTGTTTTACTTTTGTTGCCAATTTTGTAAAATGTTAAATATGGTGTGTTTTTAACCGATTTTTTTCGAAAAATACATAAACACCAATAGACCCATCGGTTACGTGGGTCTATTGGCGTTAAATAGAGCTAAATATTGAATTACTTGATTTCAACTTCAGCACCAGTTTCTGTAAGTTTTGCTTTCAAAGCTTCAGCTTCGTCTTTAGCAATGTTTTCTTTTACAGTTTTTGGAGCTCCGTCAACTAGATCTTTAGCTTCTTTTAAGCCAAGACCTGTCAAGTCTTTAACAACCTTAACAACGTTTAATTTGTTAGGGCCTGCGCTTTTTAAGATAACGGTGAACTCAGTTTGAGCTGCACCAGCATCACCAGCAGCAGCAGCAGGAGCTGCCACGGCTACTGCAGCAGCAGCAGCTGGTTCGATACCATACTCGTCTTTCAAAATTGTGGCTAATTCGTTTACTTCTTTAACTGTAAGATTAACCAATTGTTCAGCAAATGCTTTTAAGTCTGCCATTTTTTTTAATTGTTTTTTTTAATTGTTTTGTTAATTTTTTTCTGATAATGTTTTGATGATGCCGGCCAACTTGCCACCACCACTTTGCAATGCAGAAACTACATTGCGTGCAGGAGTTTGTAACATTCCTACGATGTCGCCGATTAAGTCTTCTTTAGATTTGAGTTTGCTTAGCGCTTCCAATTGGTTGTCGCCTAAGAACACAGCACTATCGATGTAAGCGCCTTTTAAAGCTGGCTTTTTACCATTCTTTCTAAATTTAAGAATAGCTTGAGCTGGAGCTTTAAAGTTGTCACTGAACAACAATGCACTGGTACCTTTTAAAGCACCCTCTAATTCACTGAATTCTTTACCGGAATTTCGCATAGCCTTTAATATCAAAGTATTTTTGGCTACGAGCATTTCAACGCCGTTTTTGAAGAGTTCTCTTCTGAAGTTATTTGTATCAATTGCACCGATACTAGAAGTATCAGCAATGTACAAACAATTTGCAGTTTTGAACTTTTCGGTTAGTTCGGCAATTGCTGCATTTTTTTCTTCTCTGTTCATTTAATTAATTTAAATTCCTGGAATTGATTTGATGTCGATGCATAAACCTGGGCTCATCGTTGTACTTAAATACACGCTCTTAAAGTAGGTACCTTTGGAAGACGAAGGCTTTAACTTGCTAAGCGTTTGAATGATTTCCACAGCGTTTTCTGCGATTTGATTGGGTTGGAAGCTAACTTTTCCGATTGAAGTATGAATGATACCGGTTTTGTCAACTTTGAAGTCGATTTTACCAGCTTTCACTTCAGTCACAGCTTTAGCCACATCAGGTGTAACAGTTCCTGACTTTGGATTTGGCATTAGGTTTCTTGGTCCCAATATTTTACCCAACTTACCAAGCTTTGCCATAACAGCTGGCATGGTAATGATGATGTCTATGTCTAACCAGCCACCAGCGATTTTTTCGATATAATCGTCTAAACCTACATGGTCAGCACCAGCCGCTTTGGCTTCTGCTTCTTTATCTGGTGTACACAATACTAACACACGAACAGTTTTACCTGTGCCATGTGGCAATGTGGCTACACCTCTAACCATTTGGCTGGCTTGTTTTGGATCAACGCCCAAACGAACGTCAATGTCCACTGAAGAATCAAACTTAGTGAAAGAAATGTCTTTCATTAATTTAGAAGCTTCTTCTAAGCTGTATACTTTAGTTGTATCTACTTTTTCTAATACTTTCTTTCTATTCTTTGTAAGTGCCATGATGTCTGATTAATTAAAATGGTTTTTCGCCTGCGATTGTGATACCCATACTTCTGGCAGTTCCTGCTACCATGTTCATTGCTGATTCAACTTTAAAACAGTTTAAATCAGGCATTTTGTCTTCTGCAATTTTTCTTACTTGATCCCAAGTCATTTCAGCTACTTTTTTACGGTTAGGCTCAGCAGAACCTTTAGCCGCTTTAGTTGCTTCAATGATTTGAACGGCCACTGGTGGCGTTTTGATGATGAAATCGAAAGATTTGTCGGAGTATACAGTCAAAACTACTGGTAATACTTTACCCATTTTGTCCTGTGTACGCGCGTTAAACTGCTTACAAAATTCCATGATGTTTACACCTTTTGAGCCCAATGCAGGTCCAATGGGAGGTGCGGGATTTGCTTGTCCGCCTTTTACTTGTAGTTTTACGTAACCTGTTACTTCTTTTGCCATAATTAGCTATATTAATTGTTTATTCTTTTTCTACTTGATTGTAATTCAATTCTAATGGAGTTCTTCTTCCGAAGATTTTAACCATTACCTTCAATTTTTTCTTTTCTTCATTCACTTCTTCAATCACACCACTGAAACCAGAGAAAGGACCATCAATAACTTTGATAGGCTCTCCTACTATGAATGGTTCAACAGTTTCTACGTCAACCCCACCGTTTTCATCAGCGTTACCTAAAATTCTGTTTACTTCAGCTTGGCGAAGTGGCACTGGATGGTCTTTAGACCCCAAGAAACCAACAACACCATTGATGCCTTTAATAGTGGCAGCAACTTCACCGTGAAATTTAGCTTGAATGAGAATATAGCCAGGGAAATAGTTTCTTTCCTTAGCGATTTTTTTACCATTTTTAATTTGGTAAACTTTTTCCATTGGAATCAAGATTTGTGGCACATAGTCAGTTAGCTTAGCTTTGATCAATTCACTTTCAAGATTGGCTTTCACCTTCTTTTCTTGACCAGAGACTGCTCTGACAACATACCATTGTAATTCGTTCACTTCCATTGTTCTTATTTAAACAAACTATAAAAAAAGTTGAGTCCGTTACCTAAACCGTAATCTAAACCCCATACCATTAATGCGAAAACCAATGAGGCAATCAAAACGATGATAGCACTTTCGCGCAATTCATCCCAGGTTGGCCAAGTTACTTTATTAAGCAACTCGTCTACAGACTGGTTCCACATGTTTTTAATTTTTTCCATTTTGTTGTCTTTTTGCACGAGAGGAGAGATTCGAACTCCCATCAAAGGTTTTGGAGACCTCTATTCTACCCTTGAACTACTCTCGTAAAAACGTTAGTCACCCTGATTAAAATCAAGGTGACTAACAGTATTTACATTTAGTGATTAGTCTAAAATTTCAGTTACCTGACCAGCACCGATGGTTCTACCACCTTCGCGGATAGCGAAACGTAGAGATTTTTCCATAGCGATTGGAGCGATCAATTGAACTGTGATAGTGATGTTATCACCAGGCATACACATTTCTACACCTTCTGGTAAAGATACTTCACCAGTGATGTCCGTGGTACGGAAATAGAATTGTGGACGGTATTTGTTAAAGAATGGCGTGTGACGACCACCTTCTTCTTTGCTCAATACGTAAACCTCAGCTTTAAATTTAGCGTGTGGAGTTACTGAACCTGGTTTGCAAATAACCATACCTCTTTTGATTTGGGTTTTGTCGATACCACGCAATAATAAACCTGCGTTGTCACCAGCTTCACCTCTATCAAGGAGTTTACGGAACATTTCTACACCTGTAATAGTAGAAGATAATTTTTCATCACCAAGACCGATAATGTCAACTGCTTCACCTACGTTAACTACACCTCTTTCGATACGACCTGTAGCAACTGTACCACGACCAGTGATTGAGAACACGTCTTCAACTGGCATCAAGAATGGTTGGTCAACCAAACGTGGAGGAATTGGAATCCAAGTATCAACTGCATTCATTAATTCCATGATTTTTTCAACCCAAGCAGGCTCACCGTTTAATCCACCTAAAGCAGAACCACGGATGATTGGAGTATTGTCACCGTCGAATTGGTAGAAGCTCAATAATTCACGAACTTCCATTTCAACTAAGTCTAATAATTCAGCATCGTCTACCATGTCGCATTTGTTTAAGAAAACAACCAAGCGAGGTACACCAACCTGACGAGCTAACAAGATGTGCTCACGAGTTTGTGGCATTGGACCATCAGTTGCAGCAACAACTAGGATGGCACCGTCCATTTGAGCAGCACCAGTTACCATGTTTTTAACATAGTCAGCGTGGCCCGGACAGTCAACGTGTGCGTAGTGTCTAGTTTCGGTATTGTACTCAACGTGTGCAGTGTTGATTGTGATACCTCTTTCTTTTTCCTCTGGAGCAGAGTCGATAGATTCAAAAGATGATTTTTCAGCTAAACCTTTTGTAGATAAAACTGTAGTAATAGCCGCAGTTAATGTGGTTTTACCGTGGTCAACGTGACCAATAGTTCCAATGTTAACGTGGGCTTTAGAGCGGTCAAATGTTTCTTTTGCCATGATTAATTTGTTTTTTTATGTTATTATATTCTAATTTTTACTTTTTCTTTTATCTATCTGAGCCATTGAAGGGATTTGAACCCTTGGCCTCTTCCTTACCAAGGAAGTGCTCTACCCCTGAGCTACAACGGCTGGTTTAAATTCTCAACACCGAAACTCGCCTGAGCAGAGCGGGAGACGAGGCTCGAACCCGCGACCTACAGCTTGGAAGGCTGTCGCTCTACCAACTGAGCTACTCCCGCAATTCAAACACAGAGTCTAAAATGTTGTGTCAATTGTCGTGGTGGGAAGTGGTGGATTCGAACCACCGAAGCCGAAGCAACAGATTTACAGTCTGTCCCATTTAGCCACTCTGGAAACTTCCCAATTACAATTTGGAGCCACTTGTCGGGATCGAACCAACGACCTACTGATTACAAATCAGTTGCTCTACCAGCTGAGCTAAAGTGGCGTGTTAAAGAACTTAATTTTTACATTTGACCAAATTGGTTTTCTGCAAAAAGGACTGCAAAAAAAGACAAAAAGATTGATATTTCAAAGCGTTTGCAGAAAAAATATTCATAAAAAACCCCCTAAGTAAACTCCAAAACGTTCAAGCCTGTCCTTTTTTGAGGATTTTTTGACTAAATTTTACCGAGGTAAATTTACATTAAACCATTGATAAATCAATGCTTTAGACAAATTTATTCCTTTTTAAAAAGACTAAATAGAGCAATAAGTCCTTTCTCCAAAAAAATTGAAAAAAAAATATAAATATTGCTGTAAGGATGGATTTAAGCCGCTAAGACTTAAGGAATTGATTCCTTTTTTAAATGTCAGATCAATTGTCTGGTGCTTTCTCTTTTGAAACTTTTGATTGTCCGCTTCTCGGATGTGCTTGTTTGTGTATTGATTTTAGACGCTCAACGCTGTTATGAGTATAAACTTGAGTGGCTGATAAATTGGCATGCCCTAATAATTCCTTAATAGCGTTCAAATCACCACCATTGTTGAGCAAATGGGTAGCATATGTATGCCTCAAAACATGGGGGCTTTTCTTGCGAATGGCATGGTGTTCACTCAACAATTGCTTAACGCATCTGTAAACGTAATTAGGGTATAATGGCGCACTAGTATGGGTATGAAATACCAGCGGACTATCAGACATAAGCGGCAAATAGTGTTGTAACAATTCCACTAATTCTTGGGCAATAGGAATGATTCTTTCTTTGTCGCGTTTGCCCAATACTTTAAGCGTTTTTTGGTGTAAGTCTATATCTTGTTTTTTGAGTTGAATCAATTCACTTAAACGCATGCCAGTATGATAAAGCGTTAAAAGTATATCATTTGCTAACCGATGTTTACTGTCGTCGGCGTCTGTTGACATACCCTCTATGATCTGATCCATCTTATGGAGTTCAATGAAATCGGGTAATTTCTTAGCCATTTTAGGCGATGTTACCTTGAGCATAGGATCAGTTGAAACCAAACTGTGCTTCAATAAATATTTGTAATAGGTTTTAAGAGAGGATATTTTACGCCTAACAGAGCGGGGATCTATGCCGTCTGAAAGCATTTGGCTCAACCAAGACTTAATAAAAAGATGCTTTAGTTCTGAAATTGCCTGGATATCGAAAGCATTAATGGCGTAATTAACACATGTGCTAACATCATTGATGTATGCTACCACAGAATGCTTGGAGAGCTTTTTCTCTGCTCTCAAGTATTGTTCAAATTGCTGTATAAAAAAAGCGTCCGACAATAGAATTATCGGACGCTAATTTACACTAAAAAAGTGAATTATTTATTTTCTTGACTTTGAACGAAAGTTCTGTAAGCAGCTCTTTTGATTTCCATTCTTCTTGTGATAGATGGTTTTTCAAAAGCTTGACGGCTTCTTAATTCTTTCATTACGCCAATTTTTTCGTACTTCTTTTTGTACTTCTTTAAGGCTTTGTCTAAGTTTTCGTTGTCTTTTACGTTGATATAAATCATGTGTAATTTCTCAATTAGGAGTGCAAAGATAATGAAATTTTTAATTCTCCAAAGCTTTTATTTCAAAATTGCTCTAGAAATTACCAACTTTTGAATTTCAGAGGTCCCTTCGCCTATTGTACATAGTTTACTGTCTCTGTAATATTTCTCAACTGGAAAGTCTTTGGTATAGCCATAACCGCCAAAAATTTGCACCGCTTCAGTAGCAACTTTGACACTGACTTCACTGGCATAATATTTAGCCATAGCCGATACTTTATTAACGTTTTGACCAGTGTTTTTCAAATGACAGGCCTCTAAAATCAATAGCTCTGCAGCTTCAATTTGGGTCGCCATATCTGCCAATTTAAACCCTATTCCTTGAAATTGAGCTATTGGTTGACCAAACTGTTGTCTTTCTTGAGCATATTTCAATGCCGCCTCATAGGCGCCTTTAGCAATGCCTAAAGACAGTGCCGCAATTGAGATTCTTCCTCCATCAAGTATCTTCATGGCTTGGATAAAACCCTCTCCTTCTTGACCTAACATATTAGCCGCAGGAATATGACAATCTTCAAAAATCATCTCTGCAGTTTCACTTGCTCTCATGCCCAATTTATTTTCTTTTTTGCCAGCTTTGAAACCAGGTGTACCGCGTTCTACTACAAAAGCAGTTATCCCTCTTGAATCTAACAAATCACCTGTTCTTGCCAATACAACAGCTATGTCGCCAGTAGCGCCATGAGTGATCCAATTTTTAGCCCCATTCAAAATCCATTCATCACCAACTTTTTTGGCAGTGACTTGCATGCGCAATGCATCACTACCTGTATTGGCCTCCGTTAAGCCCCAAGCTCCAATCCATTCACCACTTGCTAATTTTGGCAACCATTTGCTTTTTTGTTCTTGATTTCCAAACATCATGATGTGCCCTGTACATAAACTGTTGTGAGCGGCAAGGCTTAATCCAACAGAGCCACATACTTTAGCGATTTCAACAATCGCTTCCAAGTATTCATAATAACCCATGCCTGAACCACCAAATTCTTGAGGCACCAAAACTCCCATTAATCCCAATTCGCCCATTTGTTTAAACACATGGGTTGGAAAGGTTTGTGATTCGTCCCATTCCATTACATGAGGGCGGATGTTTTTTTCGGCAAAGTCTTTACACATTTGTCGAATCATTAACTGATTTTCAGTAGCTTGAAAGTTCATATTTACGGCAAATTTACTAAAAAAACCATGCAATGTACAGGGTTTTTAAAATTTAAGATAAGGTAACAATTTATTCAGTTGAACGTCATCTAAAACTAAGGTTTTTTGCAAGTCAATTGAAGAAGCAAACGGACCATGTTGGGTTCTAAAATTGATAATCGCCTTGGCCTGCGAATAGGTTAAATAAGGATGAAGGCGCAATTGATCAAATGCCACTAAATTAATTGCAATATATTGTATCAATTTTGGATCAACTTTTAAATACTTAGTCATCTGTTCAAACTGCTCTTGTTTTAAGCCATATAATTCCATGAGTTGGTCTAAACTCACGAAGCCCCCTAATCGCGTTCTATAATCAACTATGCGCTTAGCCAATTTCATTCCAATAAAAGGCAGTTGTTCTAATGCTTGGGTATCAGCAGTATTGATTTCTAATGCAAGCTGGTTGGTTTGACTTTTATAAAGTTGTTTATTGACTTGAGCGTCGAACCGCATGCAAGGTTTTAAAGCCTGCAACAACAAAGTATCTATGCCATAAACGCAAGTTAAATCCTTGAAATTTTTAATGCGGTGCCTGAGTTGATAACGTAAAATCCTTTCTGCAATAAACTTTGAAAAACCCAGATCAACCCAGTCTTCGACATTTAATTGCTCTGGTATAAATGGCCTACATGCTCTTCGTTTAGTTAAAAGTTTAGGACTAGAGTGAGATGTAAAGACTGTCTGAGGCGCTAACAAAGTTAAGTTTTTACTTGTAAAAAGTGATTCAAGAAAAGGCCAAAAGAGCAGAATAATGATCAATACAATCAAGACCAAACTGCTGTGAATTTGAACTTTACTAGCCGCAAAATACCCAAAAAAAAAGTCCATAATTCGCAAATTATGGACCTTAATAAAACTTATTAAATTGATTTGATAAGCGGCTTATAAAGCAGCATTCACCAATTGATCATGCTGATATTTACCTGCCAACAAATTGGCTTTGATGTCTTTGAATGCTGCAATTGTTCTTTCAACATCTGCCATGGTATGAACTGCTGTAGGGATTAATCTTAGAATGATTAAGCCTTTAGGTATTACAGGGTATACCACTATAGAGCAGAAAATATCATAGTTCTCTCTCAAGTCGAAAGTCAAGTGAGTAGATTCAGCAACAGTACCATTTAATATAACTGGGGTTACAGGCGTTGAAGTAGTTCCTATTTCAAAACCAGCTTCTCTTAAACCGCCTTGCAAAGCATTAACGATTTTCCAAAGGTTGTCTTTTAACTCAGGCTGAGTTCTAATCAAATCCAAACGCTTAAGCGCACCCACAACTAGAGGCATAGGCAATGATTTAGCATAAATTTGAGAACGCAAATTGTATCTTAAGAAATTTAAAATGGCTTTAGGACCTGCTACGAAAGCGCCTATGCTTGCCATAGATTTAGCAAAAGTTGAAAAGTGTAAATCCACTTGATCAATAACACCTTGCTCCTCTGCTGTTCCAGAACCGCGTTTACCCATAGTACCAAAACCGTGAGCATCGTCAACGAATAATCTGAAACTGTATTTGTCTTTAAGGGCTACAATACCTTTTAAATTGCCTTGATTACCACTCATACCAAACACGCCCTCAGTAATCACAAAAATGCCTCCACCTGATTTTTCAACCAATCTTGTTGCTCTCTGTAATTGTTTTTCACAACTCTCCATATCGTTGTGTTTGAACATAAAACGCTGACCTTGGTGCAATCTAACACCATCCACTATACAAGCATGAGACTCTGCATCATATACAATCACATCATGTCTGTCAACCATTGCATCAATGATGGATACGACACCTTGATAACCGTAGTTCAATAAAATTGAATCTTCTTTACCACAAAACTCCGCCAATTCTCTTTCAAGTTGTTCGTGAGGATTGCTGTTGCCACTCATCATTCTAGCACCCATTGGGTAAGCTAAACCATATTGAGCTGCTGCATCAGCATCAGCTTTTCTTACTTCTGGATGATTGGCTAAACCTAAATAATTGTTTAAGCTCCAGTTTAATTTTTCTCTGCCATTAAAGACCATAGTTGGTCCAATATCACCTTCTAATTTCGGGAATGTGAAATACCCGTGAGCTTCCTTGATGTGTGAACCCAATGGGCCCATGTTCTTAATTACTTTTTCAAAAATATCTGCCATAATCAATAATTTACTATTCGAGCTACAAAAATACAAAAATTATAGCAGGGATATAAACAAAAAAAGCCCCCGTTTCCGGAGGCTTGTCCCATGTGGGAATGTCTTGTTATTTCAAGCTGTTAACGTGCACAGACAAACTAGACTTCAAGTTTGAAGCTTTGTTTTTGTGGATAACATTACGCTTAGCTAATTTATCTAACATGCTAGCTGTTTCTACATACAATGCAGCAGCTGCAGATTTATCAGTTGTTTCACGAAGTTTTCTTACCAAGTTACGAGTGGTTTTGTGTTGGTAACGGTTTCTTTCGTTCTTTACTTCAGTTTGTCTGATCCTTTTGATCGATGATTTGTGATTTGCCATTTTCTAAAAATAGGACTGCAAAGGTAATGAATAATGATTAAAAACAAAATATTTTTTAAAAATTCCTGACGGCTTCAGATTTTGGTTAAATTTGAAGCGTTTGAAAGTCTTAGTCATAGGCAATAGAGTACCATGGCCACTCAAAGATGGCGGCGCCATAGCAACTTATAATATGTTGCTAGGTTTAAGTCAATTAGGGGTTGAAATTCACTTCATTACCCTTAACACGAAAAAACATTTTGTAGAGGCAGATACCATTCAAAAGGCATTTTCCTTTTGTAAAGTGGTTAAAACCTATGAAATAGACACCAGTTTGTCCGTATTCAAAGCGCTGTTAAATTTATTTTCAAAGCGCTCCTACCACATTGATCGCTTTACCGACCCTGGATTCACCCAACTGATACAATCAACTATTGACCAAGAACAATTTGACTTGATCCATTTTGAAAGCTTGTTTATAACGCAATATGTTCAGTGGTTACAAACCCAAAAAGGAGCAGGATTAGATAGCATGCCTTGTGTATACAGGAGCCATAATATTGAATACAAAATATGGGAATTACTGGCTCAAACCACTAAGAATCCAATTAAGCGTTGGTACTTAAAACTTCTTGCAAAACGTTTAAAGACCTTTGAAACTTCTATTAGCAAACGATTTGAGGCAATCGTCTGCATTTCCCCTATTGACCTCAAAGACTGTCAAACATGGGGGCTAAAAGCTAAATTACTTCAATTACCTGGGGGAATTATTGCTCACCATGCAACAACAATGAGTCCTAATGATAACTTATACCATTTGGCTTACATGAATTGGATGCCTAATCAAGAAGCAATGGAATGGTTTCATTCAGAGGTTTGGCCTATCGTACACAAACAACACCCCTCGGTTCATTTTTATATGGCTGGCAAAGGCATGCCTGCACGCTATTTCAAATGGAATACAACACATTTTCATGTTCATGGCGAGGTCGATTCTGCCAGTGAATTTGCCAAAGATAAAGGTATTTTAGTTGTGCCATTGAATAGCGGAAGTGGTATCCGAATGAAAACCATTGAAGCCATGATGGAAGGCAAAGCCGTTGTTACCACTGTAATTGGTGCTAATGGATTGACTGTAGAAAAAGACAAAGATTGCTTAATTGCTCATGATGCTCAATCATTTACAGCGGCATTGTCTCAATTAATTCTCAATCCTGAATTGAGAACTGAAATAGCCGAAAACGGACAATTGACAGCCATCAAAAACTACGAAAATACAGCGGTTAGTTCCGCTTGGAAAACATTGTATGAGGGTTTAATCCATTAAAATCTCTAGACCATCATATGCCAAACTGATACCTGCTGGCAAAGTTGCTTGTACTTGCTCATGCAAGCCCAATTGATGACTAATATGCGTTAAATAGACTTGTGGGATTTGTAACTCGTGTGCCAACCCAATGGCTTCGTCTAGTGTAAAATGACTGATGTGGGTTTCGTGTCTTAGCGCATTGAGCACCAAAACTTTACTCCCTCTGATTAAATCTTTACTGGCATCAGAAATGCTATTAGCATCTGTGATATAAGTAAAGTCATTGATTCTAAAGCCTAATACAGGCAATTTATAATGCATGACTTCAATAGGCATTATGTTTAAACCGCAGAGCGATAAAGCTTGGTTGGCTTTTAATTCATGTAAATTAACTTCTGGTACGCCAGGGTATTTAAAGTCCGAAAAAATGTATTGAAACTCTCGCTTAAGCGCTTCTTGAACACGCTCATGGGCATAAACATCTATGGCTTGTTTTAAGCTGTAATTAAAAGCGCGGATATCGTCCATGCCAGCAATATGGTCTTTGTGCTCATGCGTGAAGATTAATGCATCTAAACGCTGGGTATTGGTTCTGAGCATTTGTTGTCTGAAGTCAGGACCAGAATCGATGACTATAACAGAACCCTCATTATCAATTTTAATGCTACTGCGTAAGCGTTTATCTTTGCTGTCATGGCTTTGACAAACTTTACAAGCACAGGCTATCAAAGGGACGCCCTGTGATGTGCCGGTGCCTAAAAAGCTTATTTTAAATGCCATAAACTCAGCTAAGATTAATCATCGTAATGCTCATCAGAGCCAGCAAATTCATCTGAAAATTCATCGCTGTCATTGTCATCATCATCCCCTTCTTGACCAAATCCATCTTCATCAAAATCCTCGTCTACCATTGGGGCATGTTTACTGACCAATTTATTAGCGATCTCATCAAATTCATTTTCATCAACCGTTTTGAATCGACTTAAACCTTCGTGTTGCTTAGGCGCTTTGCCTACGGTTTTAAACACTAAAGGATAGACTGCTCCAGGAGCATCATTATTGATATTCTGCAATTCAATACAGAAGGTCCATTGCTCATTGAAATCTGTAATGTATACAAACTTTTGGTGGGGATCATTGATACAGTCTTTCAATTTTACCTCAGACATTTTGAGTTTAGAAGCATCATGAAAGCTAATCTCTTTTCCTTTTCTCCAATTGTCATCTGATACGTAAAACGCACTTGGCATATCTTTTTTAAAGCCAATAGAATCCAAAATGGTATTGTGAAAGTCTAAAAAACTTGAAGCGGGTTGAATGTCAATCACTCTGAAGACTTCTTCCTCCTCTTCAAACCATACTTTGAAACGGTAGATCATACTTCGCAAATGTAAGATTATTTTTCAGAAATGTTAAGGGCTTTGGCTTCTTGTTTTAGAAACTCAACACAAGCCATTTGATCATCTGCTAAACGACCCTCTAAAATTGCAGCTTTGACTGCAGATTTAAGCACTCCAATATGGGCTTTATCTTGAATATGAAACAACTCAAGTATATCATTACCTGTAATAGGTGGCTGCCAATTTCTGAGGTAATCCTTTTCTTGAACTGCCTTCATTTTCTGCTCAACTAAAGAGAAGTTCTTTTTGATGCGTTCTACCTTTTTTTCATTTTTACTGGTAATGTCACTTTTACATAAAAGCATGAGGGCATCAATGTCTTCTCCAACCTCCATCATTAAGCGTCTGACTGCGCTGTCAGTAACTACATCTTGAGACAAAACAATTGGTCTTAAATGTAAGAGCACTAATTTTTGAACAAACTTCATTTTCTCATTTAAAGGCAATTTGAGTTTTGAAAAAATGGGTTTTACCATTCTACTACCCTTGTCTTCGTGACCATGAAAAGTCCAACCAATGCCTGGTTCAAATCGCTTTGTGGCAGGTTTGGCGATATCGTGCAGTATAGCTGCCCATCTAAGCCACAAATCTTGAGTCATTAAGGCTAAATTATCAAGGACTTGAAGCGTGTGATAAAAATTATCTTTATGGCTTAAACCATTCACCGTTTCAACCCCGTATAAGTCAACCATTTCAGGGAAAATCAGTTTCAATAAGCCTGTATCAAACAAATACTCAAAGCCAATTGATGGCACTGGCGATAAGATAATTTTGTTTAGCTCATCGGTAATACGCTCTTGAGAAATGATAGCAATTCGATCTCTATTGCGCTCAATGCCCTCTAAGGTAATAGCGTCAATCCTAAAGCCCAATTGACTTGCAAAACGTATGGCCCTAAGCATGCGCAAAGGATCGTCACTAAAGGTTTTATCCGGGTCAAGTGGCGTTCTTACCAATTGCTTATCGATGTCATCTAAGCCATTAAAGGGATCTATTAATTGCCCAAAATTAGCTTGATTTAAGCCAATACTCATGGCATTAATGGTTAAATCTCTACGCTCTTGATCATCTCTTAAAGTACCAGACTCTACAACAGGATTGCGACTGTCTTGTCTGTAACTTTCTTTTCGCGCACCAACAAATTCCAAAATCCAATCTTGATAAATGATTTGGGCTGTACCAAAGTGTTCAAAATAACTCAACTTGACGTTTTTGAAAGCAGAGGCCACTTGCTTTGCAAATTCAATTCCACTGCCCAATACGACTATATCAATGTCTTTAGATGGCCTGTACAAGATGGTATCTCGAACAAAACCACCAATTACATAGGCCTCAATGCCAGCCTTGTCTGCTATTTGCCCAATGCGTTTAAATAAATCATTGTGTGCAACAAACAAAGAATCACTCGGCCATTTCATGTTGCAAAAATAACAAAATAACTTAGACTCATTATCTGCTTGTTAAAACTCTGTAGAAGTAATAATATTGTACTACATGAAAGCAAAGCACTTTATTGTTGTATTGATGAGCATCTTGATCACTCAGAGTTGCCAAAGATCAACTCAATTGGTTGACACTGTTCTTTTCAATGGGCATGTATACACCATGAACGATTCTATGCCACTAGCTGAAGTCATCATCATAGATAAAGGCAAAATCATAGATATAGGGGGAAAAGCACTTCTGCAACAATACAGTGGCAAAACCACAACCGACTTAAAATCACAATGGGTATACCCAGGTTTTATTGATGCCCACTGTCATTTTTTAGGTTATGCCAATAACCAGTTACAATGCAATTTAATTGGCAGCCCTTCATGGGAAGCCGTTCTGGATTCACTTAAACAATTTGAAAAAACTTTAGCGGACAATGAACCATTGTTGGGCAGAGGTTGGGACCAAAATGATTGGGCCAACAAAACTTTCCCTGACAACGCATTATTAAACACCTTATTTCCTAACAGAGTTGTAGTTCTAAAACGCATTGATGGACACGCCGTCATTTGCAATCAAGCAGCACTTTCTGCCGCTAACATAGTCAACAACACAAAAGTAATTGGTGGTGAAATTATCAGCAAAAACAATTCTTTAACTGGTGTATTAGTTGACAATGCCGTCAACTTAGTAGACCATTATTTCACCTATCATCACGATCAAAAACTTTTGAAAGCCATACAAACTGCGGAGCAATTATGCTTTAGCAAAGGCCTTACCACCCTTGCTGATGCTGGCCTTCCGCTCAAAGAATGTTTGTACCTTGACAGTTTGGGCAAAGCGGCACAGCGCCGAATATTTTTGTACATGATGCTTACTCCAGAACAAGCGGCAATACAATTTGCCAAAAGCAAGGGGCTTTATGAAAATCAATTCAGTCAAATTGCCTCCTTTAAATTGTATGCAGATGGCGCACTTGGCAGCA
>JACCDP010228964.1_pt1 | contig 47358 bp, 18 predicted proteins | sample 7445841 | NCBI WGS metagenome assembly JACCDP01 (sample SAMN15323441, study PRJNA562643) | freshwater metagenome | isolation source: river surface water | place: USA:Blue River Watershed | collected 2017-08-17
ACTTTAGTTCTAAAAACTAATATAACTTTTGTACATATTGATGAGGGAGGTAGTCCTATACCTATTGCAGGAAAAGGAAAGAAAAGAATTAAAACTTTAATAGATCAAAATGAGTCCACAACTGTTCAAGAAATTGATGATAGAGGCTTATCTGGCCGGTGCGGAAAGTATGATATGTGGGTGTCTGCCCATGCAGACAAAGAAAGAAGGTAGGGAATGGTTTGAAGAGAACCACCAGTTGTTTGATGAATCTGATGAAGATGATGGAGGAGACCCTGAAGTGCTTTGAGTGTAAAATAGAAAAGCCTTTATCTAAGTATACTCCCAACCGTAGGAAGTATCAAATTAAGTCAAGTAAGGGCAGGTGTATTATATGCAAAAAGTGTGTATTACATAATGCAATCACTAAATTATATGTAGTTAGATATAATTTTGATGAAAATAAGTTTGAAATAATTAAGTTCAAAGATGCTAATGAAGCAGTAGAATTTATCAATAAGGAAGATGGGGAGTATTAAACTCCCCTTTTTTTATTTAGCTAGTGATCCTTCAAATGCTTTAATAGCTTGATCTGGACTCAATGTGTATCCTGTTATACCCATGAGCTTTAAGAAATATGCCCAAGACTTATTATCTCCTTTTTCCCAGATACCAGTACGTCTCTGGTATACTGCTTTTTCAGGATCCCATGATTGTACAAAGAATTGATCAACAAACTTAATTGCTCTATCAATAGAACTTGTTGCTGCAGATGGAGATTTAAATGTTCTATAGACATCTCTTAAACCATATACTGGTACATACTGTGATGTTTCACTGCGCATTCTAATTGCCTCATATAAAACAAAGTTGTATGCCCAGTTCTTTTTGAGTTCATCATCATCATCATCCACCATTGCCTTTAGAATCATTGCTAGTGCAGTGAATGCAATGATAAATGAAGCTTCAGCAATTGTTCTTCTAATCTGAGCTCTTTCAAATGGAGACATGTCTGCCCAGTTTTTAATGAGACTTGTTTTTAAAGTGACTAAGTTTTTTAAATACAAGTTCCAGAATGTTCTATAGTAACCTTCTGTCTGTGCACCTAGTTCTTCATCAAAACCAAGATTTTTAAATCTTCTTGTATATGCAGGGATTAAGTACTTTCTATACATGAAAGCAAGTCTACCTAACGCATATCTCTGTAGAGTTGATTTATCAAAACTGTTATAGATACCATGTAATCTTTTATTTAAAGCATGGAGTCTGTTCATTAGATCAACTCTCTTGTTATCAGTAAAGTCTGTTTTGTTATAGATTTCTTCTACACCATATTTCTGGTATGCATCAAGAAGAGTAATCTCTTCTCCATTTTCATTATCTATTACCTTAGTTGCATTTAACAAAGCAAACAATGTAGATGTTTGAACTTCATGTTCTCCAATGTGCTGGTTCCAGAACAGTGTATCAACACGAAACATTTTATTAGCAACACTGGCGGTCACCATTTTGCCATACTGATCCACAAATTCACCTTGTATAGGATCATATAGATCAAATAGTTTACCACCAAGACTTTGTGATGTAAACTTTCCAAAATCACTAATAAAACCTGGAACAGATTTCATATAAAAGTTCTTTCCCTTTATAAGATCTTTTACACTAAAGAACTCAGAGGAAGCAGCCTCAATTGCAACTTGGATATTACCCTGCAAGTTATTGGCAATACCCTTCATTAGGTCTGCAGCAATTGTAGTAAGTGCTGCAAAGCCCATGATTGAGTTGGTTATCTTAGTAGCTGATAGTCCCAAGACATCACTCCTAACATCCATCTCACCATAGATTATCATATCTATAAAGTCATTAACTCTTTTAGCAGAATAACTTTCACCGTTCTTTGAGATGTATCTTTCAATACCAATCTTCTTAGCAATTGGGTTCATTAAACTCTCACCTTTGACATTAGTCTCAGCTATGTTACGTTCACCAACTATTTTTTTATAAAGAGTGACTTCAGAGTGAATATCATTTAGAGCTTTAAAGTTATCTGCCATACCACCAAACATCAGGACAGATCTCATTAAGTTTAAGCTAACATCTTCTGGGGAAATAGCCCAAGTATAGTGTACAGGAAGAAACTTTTCTTTAGTACCGGCAATTGTTGCAGCACCAAACTGAGTATCTCCTTCCATAAAAGTAAAACTCTCTTTTAACCTTGCTGTTACAGCTCTTCTTGGATCATCAATCATTCTCTCACCATTGGTCTTATATATTGATGGTAATAATAGACCCGGTTTTTGAGCTTCAGGAAGACCCTCTTGTTTTTCTAAATAAGTATTAGTTAACCATTTGTGATACTTACCCTTTGCATTCTTAGGAGTACCATCTTCATTGTACAGTTCCAACCAAGCCTCATTCAAAAACTTGTTACTTGGTTCTGTTAATTCACCCATGTAAACTGTTTTATTAGTTGTAGGGTCTGTATAAGTTACAGAAGATAGCCACTTGTCATACTCTTCCTGAGTAATGATTCTAGCATTTAGTTCTCTTTGTTTCTGATTGAGAATCAACTGGATTTCAGATGCTGGCTTAGGTTGAGTATTTTCTCTGAACCATTCTCGTCTCTTCTTCTGTCTCTCAAAATAAGCAGCCTCTTCTAATTTAGTTGGATAATCAGATAAGATAATTGCTTGAGGTAAATTGTTTCTTTCAGCAAAGTATTTGGTCATATTATACTTCTGTACAAATGATACCCTGTTTTCAAATAGAATCTCACCTTTAGAGTTTCTAATTACTCTACCAATTGCATCTCTCTTAGGAACACTTATAGTTTCATAAAGACCCTTATTAAATTCTTTTGGATTGTCTCTGTTACCACCAATACTCTGAGCATATTCTTCAAATACTTTAGCAGCTTCTTGCTCAAGTTGAAGACTCTTAACTCTTGCAGTATCCATTTGAACTTTGACGGCCTTAGCAAATATGGAGAGAACTGGATCTGCAGCACTGATCATAGCACCAGTAAGATATTCAACCACACCCATATCACTAGACATTTCTCTAAGATACTGTGTAAGACTATCTTTTGTAAGATTGAATGTTCTTACTTTAACTAGTCTGTCATTAAGTCTCTTCAGTTCTTTTTCCCTAACCTCATCACTGATTTTAGTATCTGCTTGAACTCTTTTGATATCCTTTTCAATTGACTCAATTTCAACATCAAGACCCTTTCTTGCCTCAGAGGCATAGTCCATTAAGAAGTCAGCAATTAATGGTATTCCATATTGTGATACCTGTTGCTTGATCTGATTCCTTACGGTAATAGCATAAGTTAGTTTATCTTGTGGAGATTTAATTCCATCAGCAGCTTGTTGTTCCGGAGTCTTGTCACTTGTAAAATGTTCAAAGACATCTTCCTTAGCTATCTCATCAAGTAGATCATATCTATTAGCAAAGTCATAGAATGCAACTAGCTCATCAATGGCAGCCTTTCTATTTTGTTTATTAATGGATTTAACAAACTCCTTAAACTTTTTCTCTGCAATTTCTGCTTTCTGGTAAACGTCATCAACAAATAGTACAATAGACTGAACACCTCTAACATCAGAGATCATGTCTCTTAGTCTTTTGATCTCATTTTTAGTTCTCTCATTGTTCTGAACTTTTCTTCTCTGCAGTACGGCAAGTTTAGTTTCAAGATTCAGGATAACATCATCTACTAGATCTTCAATAGGAGTTTTAGCTTTGTCTTCTGCAGTCACAGTTTCTTCTTCAGATTCTGGAAAGTAATTCAAGTCATCACGTTCACTAAATCCTTCATCCTCCCATGCTTGCTCAGCAAGTGTTTCATTACCATTATACTTAGCAAGAATATCCTTCCACTCTTGACTGTTCTTATTTATGCACTTATTTAATGACATGTTCTTTTAATTAGCAGGTAAACTCCTTGATTGTCTTTTCAATTTTGTCTATCTCAGTCTGAGTAGTAGCATTGTTAATGTTCTCCATCATAACGTAGATATTGTAGCCAGCTTCAGCCATTATTAAGTCTAGATTGAAGTTCTTGATGAACTGATTAATCTCACTCAATAATTGTTTTTTCTTAGCTTCATTTACTGGAACAGTAGGTTCTGGAATGTTTACAATTTTCCCGGTTCTAAGATCTAAGTTACTAATAAATATCTGTTTTCCATCAAGAGATACAAGGTCATACAGATTGTTAGGATTCAACAAGTATCTTCTACCATTTGAGGCGTTAAACTCTTTTGGCATCTGGTTGTCGTTGTCAGCCAAGAACTGGTTGAACTCATCAATTTCTGGGTTCTCTTCTCTTGAAATAAAACCTGAGGTAATTGGTCCATCAACTTCATCCCCTACCGTAGTTGTATTCCCTACTGGACTTACCTGGTAGATAAATCTTGTAGTACTTCCATTGATGAGACTCTGTGATAAGATAGAGCGTTTCTTGAAATCAGTTGCATCTTTATAACCTTCAGCTTTAGCAAACTGGTCTAAGGTTCTGGTAGTAACAAGTCCTGTTTTTTCGTTTGTGATTGTCACTATGTTTGTTTTAGGATTTACTTTAGCTTCACCGAGATATTTAAGTGTAATGATGTTACCAGATGGCATAGTATATCTACCATCCTCAAGTCTATTTGCTCGGTTTGTGATAACCTTTGTTCCTTTGAGTATCTGAGCAGAATGCTCTTCGGTCATTGGAATTATAGGCATTTGAGCTTCCTGTACTTGTTCTACAACTTCAACTGTTTCTTCAGTAGAAGTTTCCTCTATTTGTTCTGTTACTTCAGTAGTAGTTTTTACTGGATTAGCTGGTATTGTTTCTTCTGGATCTTCAGTAGCTACTGGTTGAGCTTTTACGAGACTAGGATTATTAAACTCTAATGGAGTAGTCAACATGTTCTTAAACAAACTATTTGCATTATCCACAAGTTTATTGTAGATCAAATCAAGTGTCTGTTGATTCCAATAGTTAACCTTAAATAAGTTACCAGCTCTTGTAGTCTTATCTTCTATTTGTGCTACCGGAAGAACTTGGTCTAATCCAAATGGAGTTATTCCATGTCCATGTTGGTATACAGCCATAGTAGGTAAGAAGCTGAAGAGCATGCTAATTCTATCATTTGCAGGACCAGGTACTTTTTGGATTCTCTTATTACCAAGGGCTCCAATATTTGCAGCGTAAACACTTTTTGTGTTACCATCAATAACATCTCTATCATTTAATGTAAGTAAGAATGTACCTTTAGTAGATGGTCTTCCTGATAACTGCTCAAGAATAGGGAACTCAGCTTTAAGTCCAGGGAATTCTTCAATAGTATCCAATATCATTTTAGTAAATGAATACTCTGTATTTCCTGTAATTGCTTTTGGATTATATGCATGTAATAAAGCAACTTGATTTAATTCAAGGTCCTTTAGGCCCTTTGATTCCCAATAGGCCCTTTCAAGTACATACTTAATATACTGATTCTCATCAGCAAATGGATTTTCATTTGCATTGAAAGCTTTTAGACCTTCTCTTGATTTATAGGCATTATCAGATGTAGAGTCAACTAGGTAAGCCTTTTCTGCAAAGTCTCTTCTTATATTATCTAGATTAATGTTGATTGTATCTCCTGTAAATACTGCATCATTGTTCAACGATTTAGAATTCTTTACAATAGCACCACGGAAGTTTTCAGGCACTGCAACAATATTACCTTTACTATCTACAAAGTTTGTAAGATAGTTCTGGAAAATAAAGTTAACCATTGCATCCTTGTAGCTATCTACAAATTTTACAACACCATCTGTTCCAGTACCAAATACACTTGCAATGTTCTTAGTGGCAATTATATTTTTGATAGCTTCATTAGTAACCTTATTGTTTACTAAGTCCATCATTGGTGCCGCAACATCAGTAATAATTGACTTGTCAAATAGTGATGATACAACACTTTCCTTTAAAAGTCTTTCTTTAAACTCTTGGTCAATCTTACTATTTTCATCTAGAGCATCAATGTTTACATCTCTTAGATATGCTTCTTGGAAGTTTCTAATAGTTGTAGTATCCGGCTTAGCTACTCTCTTCATTGCAGATAGACCCATCAATTGTTTTTGGATCTCAAGGAAGTGAAGGAATGCTGCCATTTCCGTTATTATCTGTGGATTAGAAAGCTGATCAACAGGTTTCTTACTGTAGATAATACTTTCCATGGTATTTAGATCAAGAACACCATCTTTAGTTTCAGCTTTGCTTGAAGCAAATTCAGCTGAGTCATAGTAATTTTTGTTTTCAACATCAGGAGCAACATAAATATCTACCCTCTTGGGACCTCTTGAATATGAGATAGACCCAATAGATAATGGATTAACAGCACCCTTTTGTATTTCAAGAGCTAATTGTCTCTTGGTCACATTAGTCATGACAGGCTTTGATTCTCTCTTACCTGCCCCATAGTCATATGGTCTGAAGGTAACATTGAATGTCAGGTCTGGTCTAACTGGATCCATTAAAGCACTTAGATACTTGAGAGTGTACTTGTTTGCTACATCTCTTGCTGCTTGATAGCGTAGGAACTGGGCTTGTGATGGTGCAACACCAAGTAATGCACCATAGTCACCACCCATAAGTCTTTGCTTTTCTGCATACTCACGGATCATTGGTTGAGATACAAACATAACTGCATCTCTTACAGGTACACCAGCTTTAATTAAGTACAAGAATGTTGGGGCAATTTCATAGTTACCCTGAATATAGAAGATCCATTCATCTTTTTCTACATCCACCCATCCGTTCATACCTTGAGAGAATACATCTGAGATTCTATCAATACCATCTACAGTATATGTATCTGAAATAGATATCTTATTCTCAAACTTATTATGTGGTAATAATAATCTTGTTTTGTAATCTCTTTTGTTATCCGTATCTAGGATATATCTACCATTAAAGTACTTAGTAGCTTTATAAGATTCTGGCATTACACCACCTGCAGCATCAAACAAGGGACTCAATGCATTTTCACTAGCTGCAATACCAAGTACTGCTTTACCTACTAAGTTCTGCTCATGCACTGCAATATTATGCAATGGTTCAAGAGTAGAAGTAGGGCTAATCATTTTTTTACCCTTCTTATTTAGGTTAACAGAATCACCATTTACCTTAGCAAACTTGTCATAAGTACTTACATAATCTTGTAGCTTATCTGCATAATCCTTTAAGATGTATGTGTCATTTGGTCTAACAAGGTTAGCATAGTTTTCTGGAAGAGCTAGTATAGTTGAGATACTAGAGATAAAGTTATTTTGTACTGCTCTCTTTTGTTGTTTGATTGCAGCAAGTTTATCTTTCTTACTAAGCTTAGATATCTTATTAAAGAAGTCTTTATTACTAATATCTGATTTAGCTAGTGATCCTTCTTGGTTTATATTAGGAAAGAATGTAGTAAGTTTATCAACGTCAAAGTCACCACCAGATTTTGCAACAATCTCAGTAGGAAGAATGATTAAGTTACCTGCTGAAGGATCTAAGAATTCATAGACTTCCATAAACTCCATAGAGTTAAGACCTTGTACTGGAATACGTACTGCAGCTAGAGTAACAAGTTTTCTATTGTCTCCAATATTTAACCAGTCCTCATTCTTAATCATTTCATTTAATCTATCTATTGTACCAATAGGTTGCTCATCAATATGCTTTGCATTAAGTAAGTACTCAAACTCACCCTGTAAAGCAATAGCAACTTTCATTGCTGAAGTTTTACCATCTACAGTTGTGTAGAATGGTAGTGTATTGGAACCAATAAATTTCTTTCTCTCAGCATCTGTTGGCTTTTGAAATGTCTTACCACCAGTAAGAAGACCGTTTGTAAATGTACTAGCTACTTGTACAAGTGGTTCACCATTAACGTACTGTCTAACAAATCTCTTCTCTACAATAGATAGGATTGTCTTCTCAATTGTCTTTCTGTCTATAAAATAAGATAAGTCACCATTAAGAGTACCGTCTTTATTTGTTTTAAGAGCTCTAAGTAAATGTGGAGGATAGTCTTTTCTTTCAAGGTTATCCTGAATAAGCTTTAAGAACTTATCAGGTTTACCAACAAGTTTACCATTCTTTTCATCATACTCAATTTCCTGAAGTAGTTGAGACTTTAGTAACTGTGTGTAGAAATCTACATTACTCTCATAGTTTTCTACAATAGCTCTGTTGTCCTCATTAACTAGTTTACCATTACGGTAAAGTCCACTTAGAATAAGTTTTCTTAACTGAGTTGAGAATACTACTTCTCCTTTGTATTTACTATTTACAGAAGCAGCCTCTTTTAGGAAACCAGCATGAATTGTATTCTTAGTAAATTTAATATTCTTTTTAATGGAGTCTTGATTAGCATCATCATATACTACATCAGCTTTTCCATTAGATGTTACAGCTCCAACTTTAGATCCAGACTCAAATGTAACATAGTGAATGTTCTGTTCCATCATTTGTCTATGCAATGAATCAAGATCCATGTTCTGGATCATACCTGGAATCAATGGTAAGAGTGCAAACTTATGCATTGCAGTCACTGGAAGTACTGTACCTTGTAAGAATCCAAAGTTCTGTAGTTTGTACACAGGGAACATCTCAACTATTTCTGAAGCAGATACAGTTTGCCCATTTACAATCTTTTGATATAGTGCTTCTTGTTGATCACTCCACTTATCTTGTAGAGTTTTAAGCATTCTATATGCATCAAAAGTTATATAACCTTGACCATCACCTTCTTTGATTTCTTTTTTAGTATATTTTTCTACTTCTTTTTCTACTCTCTCTCTTATTAGTTCAGCTTTATTAGGAATATTTCTGAACTTGTATCTTTCCTCATAATCATTAGTAAGACCCTTTCTAATTTCAGTTTCATAGATACTACCTCTTTGTACTTCCTGCATAATAGCAGTATTTACATATCCTTTATAAGGTGTATTTGCAATGTTTTGACTTTTTGCATATGAATCAGATGCAAGGATTTTATTTACAAAGTCTTGAGCATCTTGATCTGTTCTTACACGTGGTCCAGTAGAAATGAGACCAGAGATTCTTTTGTGTAATTCTTGCTTTGTATGGTTGTACTGTGCAATATCACCTAAGAATAGAATGCTTGTTTCAACATTATGTATCCAGTAGTTATACATAAATGCTCTGAGTAGAGTTCTTTCCTTTTGTTCTTTTGTAAATTCTTTTACAGAAACTCTATTTAATAAAGTATCATCAAGGAACTTACCATCAGACAAGTAATCATATAGAGCATTTGTCTTATTTGTAAAGTATCCTTTAATCTGTGCTTTTATCTTATCAGCAAGTTTAGTGTCAGTTTTTAGATACTCAATTAAACTTGTTCCAGGATTAGTTACTTTTTCTAAGATTTCACTTTTAACGTCATCTGTTAGTATACCATCAAAGTAGTTGAACAACTCACCTGAAGGTTTTCCATCAATTGATTCAGTATTGTAACCAATATAGTTCTTAGCTTCTGGATTAGTTTTGTAGATGTTAATTCTCTTTACTTCTGATTGTAAGTAAGGTAGAACTACTGTTTCTATTGCATCATTTTCATATGGTACATTAGGTAAGAATGTATCAATATCAAGATATAGATATGGATCCTTTTTACTAATTGCGGTAGAAGTAATACCTCCATCTACTCTCCATCCAAATGAAGAACTTTTAGATCCAGGACGCATAAGTTCCATTCTTCCTGATTTCAAGAGAGTGTGGATTTCTTGAATGAACTTACCCCTCTTGTCAAGAGATGTAGTATTGGATCCGGTTGTTTCTTCTCTTGAAGAAAAGTTACCAAATGGATCTAGTGTAGATATAGTAGATATAGTTTGTGTACCAGCTACAGATTCAACTACAATTGACCTTCCTCTTCTTCTTTCTCCTGTTGGTTCAAATAAAGATTTTAGAGTAACTGATGAATCAGCAAATGGATTCATTGTAGGATCAAGAAACTGAGTTGTAGATCCAAAGCGGTACATGTCAGTTTTTAAACCAACACTGTTTATACCATCAGCAATTACTGTAAGAGTACTATCTGTTGTATGTTCATTTACTCTGTTCTTTTCTGGATTCTGTACAGAGAATGTTGAAGCTGTTGTACCTAGTTTATTCTGTAAAGTGATAATCCTAGTTACTTGTGGACTCTGTCCAAAACCTTCTCTAAATATATAACTGTTAGGTGTACCAATAACACCAGGTTCTACACCTCTTCTTAATCCAGAAATTGGTTTTTGTAAGAAGCTATCTAAGAACTTTCTTGCATCATTAGACATTGAACCTGCTGCTTCTGCATCTCTTAGTTCTTTAATTGTTCTGAAGATAAAGTCAATACCAAAGAATTTTGCATTCTTTAGAGCACTAAGTTCAGACTTAATTTGACCAATATCATCTAGGTTAAATCCAATAGCATTTAGGAATTCATATTCACTTCCAGTTTTAAAGTTACCAGAACGGTCTGTAAACTGTTCTACAACCTTTTGTAAGTTTAAAAGTGTATTGTTATTAGCATCACGTTTTGTAAAGTAACCATCTGTCTTTGCAGCAAAGTTATTCTCAAACTTTCTAATAGTGTTATTAATGTCTGTAGATGCATTAGTAACTTCCACACCGGAAATCTTTTGTGTAGTTCCAATATCTCTACCTCTTTCATCAACTAGATTTGTTTTGTCAACAAAAATAGTTAGCTGCATGAATGGAGTTCTTGGTAAACTAAAAGTAGACCAGAATGATGTTACAATGCCAAATGCTCTTTTAGTATTTCCTGCATATCCCTCTCTACCTACAAGTTCTGGATTAGGTAATCTTGTACTGATTAGTTGCTCTAGCTCAGGGTATGTTCTAACTGAATCAGCAATACGTTGGTACATTAATCTTGGATCCTTTGTACCATTAGTTGCCCTTACAACAGCATTCCAAACCTTCTTAAAGTTTGCAAGTTTCTTGTAACCAAGTTTGTTGTATTGATAAGAAACATCACCATTAGCTTCTCTAGTTACTGCATATAAACTTTTAAGTAAGTAAATTACTTTCTTATCAGCTAATTGCTGTAGTGTAAGTTCATTTGCTTTAACCTTTCCTAAACCTTTTTCTGTAACATTAGTTGGATCATCTGCAGCTTCCTGATCTTCGGGATCTTCTTCCTGTACTAATACCTTTTTGGTAATAATATTAAATGCAGATTTATCAGTATAATATTCTAGGGTGTTTTCCCAGCTGCTTAATGCAGACTGTAAGATTCTAAGATTGTCAAGCAATTGAGTTTGCTCATAATCTACTTCAGCAATACCCACAGTTCTTTCAGGATAAAGATCAACTGATGTAAATTCTTTTGCTTCACCTTCTCTATATGCATCAAATTGAGCTTGAGCTTCTTCAATAGTATTTACAACTAAGATATCTGCAGGCTCTTTACCTTTTGCATTAATCTTTTTGTGCTTGAAGAAATCTCCAACTACCTCAATTACACCTTTGTATAGTTCACCTTTTATTCTCTCACCACCCTTAGTATCAAGATCAAGGTTTTCAAAATCATCAACTTGTGATTTGAGGAACACGTACTTGTGTTCTCCCTTGTTACTTCTAATGATAGCAACAGCATTATCTTCAAGATTCTTTAATGTCTCAAAAGAGTTGAAAGGAGTATTAGGTTTTACTTTAATTTGATCTCTAATACTCTTAACATCTGCAGTTAGTTTGTTTTTAGCATACTGGAAGAACTTTTCTTTGTTTCCTTCATTTGCCATAATTGCCATAGAAGCATCTAAGGCATTCTTTGAAGTATAGGTTTTATCCATTACTTCAGATAGTATAGAGTCTATAGTTTCAACAACTAAGTCTGAGTCATATTCAGAAAGGGCATTCTCATTTTTGTTACCCTTTTGGATTATACCACGGTTGAGCTCATCCCATTTGATGTTTTCAATTAATGGTGTATAGTTATTTAAGAGCTTAGGATTCTTAGATGCAAAGTATAGGTTCTGGAATAACTCTCCGGCTACACCTTCAGTTGCAAGTTCTTCTCCCCTGATTAAGTCTGCAGTAGATGGTTTAATGCGGAAAAGTTTCTTCAAGAAGTTCAGTATTCTTCTAAATAAACTGTTTCTCTTTGGTTGACTCTTAATAACTTTCGGATTCAATGCATAAGATCTGAAGTCTTCAGCAAGCATCTCTTCTATTTCTTTAGAAGATAGTTTAGCATACTCGGGTTTAAGTGCTCTTACTTCATTATATAAGTCTACTTTCTCTTGTGGACCAAGAAAAAGCTGAGAGAACACGTGCCATGCTTCATGGTATGCATCCACCATTGTACCTCCTGTTGCAGAGTTAATAAGGATTGCACCCATTTTACCATCTAGATCAAGCTCTAAATCTGTAATTAATCTTGCACCAGATACTACAAATTTTCCATAGACATCTGAGTTAACAAGATTGAGTGCAGGAAAGAGTTTAATGTACTTATTTAATGGTGAACTTTTCCACCAGTTAAGTGCTTTCTCTATTTGTTCAGCTGTAACTCCATTAGGTAACTTAGCAGATCTATCTAACTCAAAGCTATCAATTAGATCTGTTAGACTTGTATTGTCTGTAGGATTAGTTGTATTAGCGGGGTTAGTAGTATTTATATCACTAGCTTTGGCTTGATCTTCTGATACAGTCTTTTCAAATGGCTCAACTTCTTCTAAACTTTCTTCTTGTTGAATTTCTTGAGCTTTAATTGTTTGTACAGGAATTCCTTCTCTTACAGCTTCTTTTGCATTATAGTCAGTTTCATTAAGAACACCCGCTTGTTTTGGGTACCCATTAACCATAATATTTCCAGTAACTGAATCCTTAAACATTAGACCATTAGCTACTATATCTTCAACTTTTAGAGTAAGAGTATCTCCTTGTTTAAGTGGATATAAAGATCTATACATTTTATGTTGACCTTCTTTACCTTCAATCTCAATAGTATAAGTATATGTAGTTGGTCCAACATTACTTGTTGATTTAACTGAGGAAACAATTGTTGCATCAACACTTCCTGTAGGAGAGTTTTTAATCTCTTCAACTAGATCATCTTTAAATTTACGTATAGCAGATCTATTATCTTGTGCTTCTTGACCTGCTTTGTTCATATCTTCTTCAAACTGACCAGGTATAGCAAACTTGATATAGGAATTAAAGAGTGGTAGTCCACCTTTAGCACCTAAGAAAATTTCAGCATCTTGTTGCTTTAAGAAATCTAGATAATCTTTTTCTACACGTTCTCCGTTCTCATAGTCAAAGTATGTACCCTTGTTTATAAGATCTTGGTTGTAGTCAAACTTAGAAGCATATCTACGACCAGATGCAGAAGATTTACCTGACATTAAGACTTCATAGATGTTTTGTTCGGCAGTTGCAATTGGATTCTTAAGATCTAATGAAAAAGACTTAAGATCTTTGGGTTTGTTTAAATCAATTTCTTTTGCCGTATAGTTATAATACTCAAATGTGAGTACTCCAGAATCTTTGTCAAAATAAACTAGATGTCTTCTTGTTGGATTATTTGGAACATCAGTAATTTCTTTAGCATAGAATTGAGTATAGTAATCAAATTTTACTGACTCAGATAAATCTGATGTGAGAACTTGTGCAATCTTTCTTGCTAGTTCTTCTTTGATGTCTGACCTATCAACTTGAAACACCTGGTCAAGACCTTCACCCACTTGAATAATTGTATTACCTTTTTCAAATCCTAGTTTATCAATGTCAAGAGTTTGAATTGAATCTAGGATTTCTTTAGACATTTCTGGATAGAGATTATCCAACTGATTGAGTCTAATGTTTTCTTTTATAGATTTATTACTAACACCACGAGATGCACCCACAATTGGAATTGTTGGTCTCTCACCTTTAATTAGTTTTTGTCTAAGATTAAATAACTGTTTAGCTTGTTCTTGCTGCTCTGCCTCAACTTCACTTACAAGAGTTTTGAAAGACTTACCTGTTCCTTTTTCATAGTCTACTTTGTTTTTGTAGCCTAGTTCCTGGTAACGTAAATTAGCTTCAGCACCTGCTGAAATAATCTTACTCTCACGGCCATACATGTTTGTAACAATGTATTTACCATTACTTAGTCTAACATCTCTTAGAGTTTGGTATACTTGTTTACCATTCTCTGGTGTAGTAATATTTCCTAAGTTATCAAAGTAGAGTGGGTTACCATTCCTATCGGATACTACTAATAAGAAGACTTCATTGATAGGGGTAATACCTTTTTCTTTAGTGGTTTCTGGGTCAATACCCATCATTCTACCAACTAAAGCATTTGTTTCAGCAGTTCTTTGATCTGTTGGTAACTTACCAATCTGGATTGGTTTTAATGTGATCTCAGTTCCCTGATACACAGGGTTACCAAGATTAGTATCAAAGTCATTAAGAGTCCTATAAATTCTAGAAATAGTATTATAAATTCTTAATTTATCTTTGTCAACTATTTCTACAGTATCTGCGGTTTTAGTTTCTGGGTTTCTTGTATAGAATTCCTCACCAGTTGATGATAGAATACTTCTTGATAGTAATCTTAAATCTCCAAGTGTAGTAGCTCTTGCTTCGGGTTCTCCATCTTTAGCTGTACTATTTGGAGTATTACTAGTAAACTTAGCTTTTGCGGCCAACTGTTCATCTGTTAAACCAGTTAGTCCAAAGTAATTTTCAATAGCACTTAGACCTGTATCAACATTTCTAAAAGACTTAGATAGTTCTTTCAGTTCTTGTAATGGAATACTTAGTTCAATATCTTCTAACTTAGCTTCAATAAGTCTTATAACATAAGGTGCTTGTTGCATATATTGCACAGCAGTATCTACACCTTGAGCTTTCTCAAGACCTTTAAACAAGTAATTCATATATGCATTAACATCAAAAACTTCTCCTTGAGGAGTAGTTACCATTTTTTTATAAATAGTGTCTGCTAGTGCAAGAATGTTCTCACGGCTAAGTGTACAAGTAATTGCCATTGATTAACAAATTTTTGTATTGAATAGAGCATTTTCTAAGTCTTCAACATTAGAAGATTTTACTCTATCGTCTAAGTTATTTATTTCTTTATCTAGTACTTCTTTAACAAGATCAGAACTCTGTTGTAAAGTTTCTTTTACTTCTGTAGTTGTTTCTACTGGAGTTTCTTTAGGTGTAATTTCTGTACTCATTTTTGTTTGATTTTTCAACTGATTAAAGCTAATAAAGATACTACTATTTGAGTTAACTCTTGCAACCTGAACACCTTTATCATTTATAGTTTTAATTACAATTGCATCACCAGGAACAGCCCAGAACATACCTTCAGAATCTGAAATTACTTCAGTTACAATTCTATTAGCATACTGCTCTCTTGGAATACCGTTCTTTATAATATACTCAATTTCTGACTTAGGGAGCATATTAATTGTAGTATTTGAGTAGCCAATTGAATTAAGCATACTTCTTAGTTCAGATTGAATATCAGTTGCAACTTTAATTCCACCAGGTTGTGTAGCAGTTTGAGCTTGTTGTGCAGATGATTTTTGCTCAACTAATACAGCTGACTTACCAACAGTATCTTGTGGAATAATTTCCACACCCTTAAGCAATTCTAAACTATTAGTAGATTCATCTCCAGCTGCATAATCAAGTGCAATAGGTAATACTGCTAATGTTTTAGCTTTTAGACCGTGTGTATTGTTAAGTAGTATTCTATATAATGATAACTGTTCTGTATGTTGTTGACGTTTAGACTTACCAAACTTCTTAGATTCATATTTTACATAAGGGTCATTAACATAAGTCTCAGTAAATGGATTACCTTTTGATGTCTTAATATCATAAATTCTCACATTACCTTCAGTATCAAATGTAAGTAAGTCAACAGTTCCTGCTACACCAATCTCATCATTATAGAGTACCACATTGTTTGCAAGAACAATTTCTCCTCTTGCATCAAGAGAATCTTTAATTTTTTGTAGATTTTCTTTAAACTTCTCTATTTCTTCTGCAGGAGCAAAGTCATATTTGGTAACATCTTTTACTTTACCTGAGAAAAAGTCTCTAATGAAATCATCTATTTTAGTTCCAATAACTTGTGAAGAGGCAAGAGTCATTTTTTGGTTGACCTCTGATTCATTATAGCCAGCATTTGTTAGTCTTATTCTATACTCTTCAAAGGTTTCTCCCGGATTTATTGGATCCTTAATATCATCTTCTTTAGTATAACTTGTAACTCTTTGGTATTCCTTACCAGTTTTAGTATTTACATACTTAGTACCATCTTCAGTTAGTTTAATAAATGAAGCATTATTAAGTACTTCTTTGATAATCTCACGAACACCCTGAAGTTTTTTCTCTTGTTCAGTAAGAGGTCTTCCTGCTCTCTCACTTGTTAATGGATTTTCTAGATCTGCAATATCTGCAAGAGAGAATGTAGATAAAATAGTTACCTTTTCTTCTTCTTCATTAATTGGATCTACAGCATATACTTTTGGCGTTGAAGGTGCAGGAGTATTATAACCACCATTATTGATCGGTTCAGTAATAATTTCTTCAGCAACTGGTTCCAATAAATCATATAAGTATCTAATTTGATCTTGATATTTTTGGAGAGATTGCTCTAATTGGTTAAGTCTATCTGTTTCTTCTGCTTGAGTTTGATCAAGCAGTTCAACACTATCCATTGTGCTATTAATTGCATTCTGAAGTTCATTGACCTGTCTCTTAACTTCACTATACCCTTCTACTTTTGCTTTACTAAAGTCATCTGTAGCTTTTACAAGTTCTGTAAAGTTTTTAGTTGTAAAGTCAAATCCTGTTATAGACTTAAGACTATTCAGTGCTTTATTCTGTGACTTCCAAATATTAAAATACTCTTTGATATAGGCAATAGATTTAGAAATAGCATCTCTAAGAATTTCAATAAGCTTCTGAATAGTATTCATTTTCTTCTCAATCTTCCGGATCTTATTTCTAATATCAGTTTTATCAAATAAACTAAAGTTTGGATCAGCTATTAGATTCCTATAATAGTCAGCTTGTTTCTTTAAATCATTTTTAATTTGACCCAATTGATTACGTTGCTGTTTGAGCTCATTTATTCTATTTAGAATATCATTAGCTAGAGTAAACTCCCTACGTAGTTGTTGCTTATAGGATTTGTTTCTTTCTTGGATTTTTTGTCCTTGCTTTCTTTGTTTAGATTTAAGTAACTGACCAGTAGTTTTATCAAGTTGTTCAATCTTGTTTAAGAGATCTTCTACCTGAACACCAGTTAATTCAACTGTATTATCTAGAAGTTGTTGTAAGTACTCAAGTGTATCTGTAATTTCAGCTTCTTCTTTTTCAGCTAACTTTCTTCTTTCTTCTACAAGAGCAATTCTTCTTTGTAAAGCTTGAGTAGCAAGTTCTTTTCTCTTAGCAGTTTCTGCAGCAAGCTCTTCCATATCAGTAGCTGTAGGTTTTTCTACAGCTTTTTCTGCATTGTTAAGCTCTTCCATTTGTGAAATATACTTTCTTGCATTTACAAGATTGTATTCTTCTAGTAATAACTCATCAGTTTCTTCATTAGATAAGTCATCTTTTTTTCTTGCATTAAATTGTCTTTCAAGATCTTCTGTTATAGTTTTAGCTTCTTCAAAAGATATCATACCAAAATCAACTTCTCTATCATTATAGAAAATGATTGGGGCCTGAATACTTGCGGCATTTATTTCAAGTTGTTCAGCAGCTTTTTCAGAATTATACTCATCAATAATTTTTTGAGCAGCAGAATCTGTCTTTACAAATAGTTCTAACTTTTCACGTAATGCAACATAATCTAAGTTTGCATATTCATCAAGTAGACCTTTTTCTTCTGTATCTTTATTGAATGCTTCTTGTAGTTTAGTATATAGAGCAGTGTCCATATCATCTAGGGGAGTATTTATTGTAAACGGTACAAACTCCTCCTCAGATTGAATACCAGTTGCTTCTACTTCACCAATAGCTTTTCTGATTGTTTCCTCTCTTTTCTTAGCGTAAACATCTTTAATTTTTTGAGCAGCAATTGGATCAGCTGGAACTGATCTCATACTAAATATTTTACCATCAACAAGATCAAAGTCAACACTTTCTACATCAATAACAGCACCTTTTTTATCCCCTTCCTTGATTACATCACCATCTCTATAGAATAATACCTCAGATGGTTGCCCATTAACCATATAGAATGCAGATAGTACTTCTCCATCATTTAATTGGTTAATTACTTCTGTAAGTTTTACAGAAGGTTTTCCAAGCATGTTCAGATCAGTTCTTTCTTTCAGTTCTTCTTTTTGTGGAAGCGCCTCTAACTCCTGTTGTTCTTTAGCAGAAAGTTGAGCTAACTCTAAATAGAGTTTGTCATTTACATTCTTCTGGCTATTAGGATTTAATTTAGTAAGACGAGCAGCTCTTTGGAATAATATAATGTAGTCATTATATTCTAAACTACCTTCTCTAATAACTATTTTTCTACCATCATCATAGAACTCAGATGGAATGGTACCATTTCTTTGGAACTCATATGCATCATCAGCACTAATATAAACATTGTTATTAGCTAGTTCATTTAAAAGTGCATTGAGAACTATATTATTAAGCTCTTGATTAACAAGACTCTGATAATATTCTTTTCTGTTCTCATACATTCTTGACATCCACTCATAGTTTCTCTCTACATGTTGCATGAACTCATTTGGATCATACAATAGGTTGACATTTTTATTAAGAATAGAAGCATCTCTACCAAGTCTGTAGTTATCTAAGATATATTCAAATGCTGTATCTGCATTTCTATCTAGATATTCATCATTCTTTGCATCAGCAACGGCTTTTAAATAGTTTTTGTATGCAACTTCTAGATCTGATTCAGCTCTTGTAGTATTCTGATCAGTTTTTTCTCTGACATTTAATCTCTTGCGGAGAATATCTCTTACATAATCTTCAGCATCCTCTTCAGATAGTACATTACCATCTTCATCAATTACATCTTTAAATCTACCTTGCTCTCTAAGAGTTGACATCTTGGATTCAAGCTCAGCATTATCATAGTTATAATAGTAATCTACTTTACTCTTAAAGTCCTTTAGTGCATCAAGAACTCTTTGTTTTTTCTTGAGTTCATTTTTGCTAAGTATATTCTGACCTCCTTCAATTTCAGATTGTAGAATACCAATTTCAGATGGAAGTCTATCAGTATCAAGTAATACCATTAATTCAGTGTCTGTCATTCTAGACAATGGCATATTGGTGCCAAGTAGATTGCGGATTTCTTGTCTTCTTTCTTTAGCATTTCTGAATGTCTGACCTAAGAAAACAGCATTATCTCTACTTCTTCTCCAAGCTGATAAGTAAATAGCAGCTTTATTATAAGTATCAGTTCCTTTTTTGTACCCAGATAAATCAATAGGATCTGGATATCTTTCCATAGTATCTTTGTAGTCTTCTTCTATTTCATTTACTCTTTGAAGAATAGAATCTATTTTACCTTGATATTTTTCACCTTTACCTCTTTCAAGTTTAACTGCATCTTCAAACTCAGTAGTTGAGAGATCTCTATAGGATGCAATTTGTTCTTTAAGAAGATCTAGTGTATTAGTATTTAGTGCTGTGACAATAGCAGATGTTAATGCATCATCGGTAGCATCCATAGTCATTTTTCTAGAACCAGATAGTTTTGTTTTACCTGCTTCATCCTGTACAGCTAGGTTAAATAGTTTTGAATCAAAAACTTTCATTGGATCATTAAACAGTTGATTGTTTAATGTTTCAGCTAATTGCTCTCCGTATTTGTTTTTACTGTCTAGTAGTTTCTGATATTCTTCCGGTTTAAATATTTTACTATATCCTTTGGAAACAAATCCAGGGATCATGTTTAAACCACCACCAAATATTCCCATAACAAATCCAGTAGCAAAAGTTTCAAAACCTTTATCTGTAAATGGATTTTGTTCTGACCATGCATCAGAAAAGTATGAGAACTTACTTCTCATACCTTGTGTTTGTGCAGCTCTTGCAAATAAGTGACCTCTTAGAGCTTCACTATTATACATGTCAACATAGTAGTTCTCTAAGGCTTGTGAGATAGTTTCTTGAGCATTCTCTTGTAAACCTTCTGCAAAGTTTGCTTTAGTATATGTACCAGCCGCTTTTAGTGTTGCTCTAACTGGTGCAGACTTGAATGCTTTCCAGGAATCTTTAAAAGTATTTTGAACATACTTTACATTTGCCTTGAGAGCCTTTTTACCAGCTTCTTGTGTTACTTCCCCTACAAGTTTACCTTCAGCTAATTTCATTAGCTCTGAAGTCTTGCCAGCAACTAATCTGCGCATTCCACCTTTAGGAGTAAAGATATTATTAAATGTAATACCGTTAGATAAATATACTAAACCAGTATTCCAAGCAATAGTCTCCATAGAAGCTTCTTTTGCTTTTTTAAGCATCTGATAATCTTCTTGATCTGTTGGAGCTTTACCATACTTATCATAGTACTCATTGTACAGTCTATCATAAACTTGGTTTTGTACAAGTCCACCTTCAAGTCTACCTTCAGAGAAGGCTGCATTTAGTCTACGTACATCTGCATAAAAACCACCAGCAGTCTTACTTAGTTTAGCAAGACCAGTTAAGTTATCAAACTTACTTATCTTAGATACATTACTAACTGCTTCAAAAGTATTTGTAAGGGGATTAACAAACTTACCTAATGGTGTATTTGCAGCTTTCCAAAAACTTCTAGCAGCTTGAGAACTCTTTAAACTTGTTAAAGCTTTACCAGCTGCTGCTGCAAATCTATCTAAGTAAAAAGTTTGAGAAAAACTTTTACCTATTCTAGCTAGGTTAGCTGCAGTTCTACTGGCTACTACAGGAGTTGCTGCTCCAAACGAAACACCTTCTAATAATCCAAGAACTGCTTCTTCTGCAAGTACTTCTCCAATAATACCTGCTGTATATCCAAAGTTCATTAGAGTGTTGTTCATAAATGAACCAAACCCTTTTTTAGAAGAGTAACCTATTGCTGTAGCTTCTTCGTATGCTCTAGCTTCTTCTAGATCTGCTCCAAAGTCTCCTTGAGCAGCCATGAGTAAACTTTTGGGACCTGCAATGAATCCATGACTAAGGAGAGGTACAAAAGAATATTTCATCATTCTTTTGAAATCATCCCATCCTGTTGTATTCTCATTAAAGATAGCTTCGTTATCTCTTAAAGGTGTAAAGCCTATTTTGTCAAATTTCTCTTGACCATAAGCCATATACCTATTATAAAAAGCATTTCCTTTTGAACTTGAATTATATTGGTATATTCTTGCATAGGAACTTTTATCTTGGTTAGCTTGTAGCATTCCATCTACATAACTACCTAGTCCTGCAATTATATCCTTTGCACTTGCTCCCTTTGATGGTCCAGGTTTATTTGGAGAATTACCAACTACGTTTCTCTGTACATTGAGTTGCTCCTCATTTACTTTATCAAACTGTGGTAAAATAGGATGAAAAGAATCAGGTTTTGGAAAATTAATTTCTGGCATGTTTATTCTATCCCCTTCAAATGGTAACATTGATTGAGGATTAGTTGGAAGGTTTAAACTTCCCATGCTTGGACCTAGAGGATCTAATGGGCTGAATCCTTCAGCACTATTTTCAGTAGCCATAAACAAGTTGATTATTTATTTGCATTCCTTGGTTAATACCTCCAGAAATTATATTGTCTCTTAGATCACTTAGATTTTGTTTTGCATTGTCTACAATAGAACTATAAGATGCATCTATCCATGTATTTGAGGTTTGATCAAATACTGGAATTGTCCAATCCATTTGATAACTACCATCTCCACCAATTTCAGAACTCTTGATATTTATTGAATATCTATCATCTAGAGGATGTTTCCAGCTGTATGTATTATTGTTATCTACATAAGCAGCTAAAGGATCTAGAAACATACTATTGTACATATCACTATCAAAGTTCTTTCTGTCCATGATAAATGATACGCCATTTAATTTAGCCTCCTTAGCTTGACTAGGTGTTAAGAATCCACCTACCAACTGATCATCAACCATTTTGCCAGTAAGTTTATCAATTAATTCTGGTGGTACCTGAAATATATATGCAGACTTACTAGCATTATTTAATGCTATTGGTGCAACGCCCATTTTAAAGTTAAAGCCTTTTGTACCTTTATCCATTTCTCTTTGGAGTTCAGTTAAAAAAGCTCTAGCAGCTTCATCAGTAATTGCAGATTTAGCACCTGTAACACTAATACCACCAACACTAATTTTAGCAGCACCTAAATCTTGAGATCTAAGGTTGTTTAAAACTTGACCATAATGGTATGTACCCCAAGAACTTCTAGGATTTACAACTGTAAATTGACCTTTACTAAATAAACCTGAACCATCAGAAAGTTTTTCTAAACCAGGAACCTTATTTCCACCAGTTATTCTCTTAACATTTTGACCGTCTGATACAATTTTATATGCAGCTTTATTAAGATCATCAAAATAAGTATTAATCTGTACGTTCCCTAACTTATTACCAGTTTGTGATTCATAGAGTGCGGCTCCACCATATGTACCAAAACTTCCGGTTCCAGATGCTTTTGGTGTAGACGGACCTCTATCAGCTATAGGTGTAGCTTTTTGACCATATTTTTTTTGATATAGGTAATTAAATTTCTGTTCTGATACTTTATTACCATTATCATCATATAATAATTCAGCTCCTTTTAATCCTTGTCTTTTTAATTCTTTTTCAATTCCAGCAGCTAATGTTTTTTCAAACTTTGTACTTTCACCCAGGAACAATAAGTAATCATCAAATTTTGTAACAGTAGTAGCAAGAGCTTGTCCAGCATTTTTAACACTTGTTAATTCAGAATTAGTTTGAACAAAATTCTTGAATCTATAGTTTATAGCTTGCATCCATTTTTGACCAACTTGATCTACTAAAAATGAATTAGGATTCTGTTGAATTTGTTTTGCCCATCTATTTAAATCAGCAGTTTTATTCTCATTACCATTAATGATATAATTAATTTGCTTTTGAGTTAACTGTTTTCCTGTACTTGGATCAGTTCCTGTTTGCAATACTTTCATCATAGTCTGAAAATACGGCACAGCAAAGTTTTGCGTATACTTTTGCTGAACAAATTCATTTTCAGCTCTTAGGTTTGATTTACCAGTTGTATTTCCTGCATCAAGCACTTCAGTAAAGAAGTGTGACATATCAAATCTTTCTACAAGCTCACCCTTATCATTATAGTAATGGGTTCCAGCATCTACCTTAGATTTATTTGCATCTAGTTTAGCTTTGAGTCCTGCTTTATATTCAGCAAGTTTTCTTTCACCTTGAAGTCTAGCACTTAATAGTGCCATATTCTGTTGGTGCTTTTCAGCATTTACTTGATATGGATTGGCATCTACATCTTGCATATAATTTCTAAATGCATAAACGTGTGCAGCTTCACCTAATTCTTTTTCCATTAATGAACCAGCAACACCAGCATCTACTTTATATCTAAAAGATCTAAGATCCCCGTAAGGATTGTTTGGATTATTAGTCTGGTTAGTAGCCATTAACTCATTCTCCTTTTTAACTCTCTCAAGTACTTGATCATTAATTTGCTTATTCATTACATAAGCATCAAGAGATTTCTGGAGTCTTGGATCTTTATTACCAGAATCAATTTGTTTCTGAATATCTTTTATTTTATTGTCATATACAGTAGTCTGTTCTTGTAACTGCTTATAGGCAGCTTCATTTCTAGTCCTCATTGTTGTATACTGATCTTGAAGATATTTCATCTCTGCAGCTGTCTTATCTCCATTGAATTGTGCAGCATTGCTTTCAACATAGTCTTTTCTATTTACAAAAGACTTTGTTCTATAATAAGCTTGTACAGAGGGATCATTACCCAATCTTGCTTCAAATAACTTTTGTAAAGGTTCTTCAAGCTGTTCACCATTCTTGGTTTTAATAATCCATCTTTTATCACCAGAAAAATCAACAGTTTGAATATCTCCAAACTCTTTTGCAATTTCCTGGGCTCTACCCATTACATCTACATTTGGAGTATAAGTTACATTATTGAATGTAAGAGCATCTTCATTAGAAGCCTCTTTAAATTCTTGAGTTAGGTAATCTATCTCACGTATACCTTCAGCCCAATATTTTTTGTTCTGTTCAGGATCAACAGCGGTTCTAAAACTTTCACCTCTAGCTCTTTCTGTATTTTTATTTTTAGTCCAAGCCATATCTTTCATTAGATCAGCATTCTCATAGAATGGTCTAAAGACTTGTGTAGCTTGTTGTACATTCTGCTCAAGAGATAAATCAAGTTGTGAGATTCTTTTTAAATTAAACTCAGCATCCTTAACAAAGGAGTCTCTTGCTTTAATATTATTATCTCTTGTAAGATCAGCATAGTAGTACTTACTATACATGTTATTCAAAGCTTTCCAATTACTATCGTATTGAGTCTGCTTTGTCTTTAACACATTATCATAGAAGTTCAAGTCCGGTTCAAAGGGCTGGAACTGTGGTATGTAATCTGTAACTCCCTGTAAGTAGGTTGCCATATTAATTTCTTTATATTATAAAAATATCAAAATTTTTTAAGTTTACTAAACTTAAAAAGTTTAAGACTAGAGTGTTACAATTGGAAATACTGAATAAACATAGCCTCCATCTTGGAACATAGTTGGACCACCCAGCTTCTTACCATACTTTAATTCTAACATTTGTTTGAATACTGCTGGATCATATTTACCAGCATTTGTTGCTGCGTATTCTTCCATAGTTTGCTCTGGTTGAGTAGCTTGTGGAGTTTTAGCTCTTGGATCAGCATATACTCTACCACCTGATGAAGGACTAACTTGATAATCAGGATACAATTGATTAAGTGCATCCGTTTTCCATTTGTTTGTAACAGCTGTATTGTATGCTTGTCTTACATTGGCTCTACCAGCTCTTTTAGCATTTTGGAATTGTTGATTTGCAATTACATTCTTATCATATACTCTGTTAGCCATCTGTTGGTTCAACATCTGTTCTTGGTTTCTAATACCAACTTGTTGCCCTTCAAACTGATTTGCAATTCCAACATTCTGATTGTTAATCCTTGATAATGTATTTGCAGCTGCAGCAGCCCCCTGGCCTTGAATAGCAGAAAGTCTTGCTCCAAGTGCTTGTGGACCAGCAAACTGTGCAGTAGCTTGAGAAGCAATATTTGCTTGTTCAGATTGTGCAGCAAGTTCTCTTGTAGGATCAAGGAATGTAGGTCTAGGTTCTTCAAGATCTACTCTTGCTTCCCATGGCATTTGTTTTCTAACACTCATTAGATCACCAAAAGCACCAGCAGCATTAACAGTATCTTGTAACCACCATTCAGCTTCTCTAACAGGAGGAGTTTCAATACTCATTCCATCATCACCTGGAATTTCTTCCTCACATTTATTACAGTTACCATTTTCATCCTTACCAGGATCATACTCAGTACCATCAGATTTTTTACAAACACATTTTTCTTCACATGGTAAACAGTTACCGTCTTTATCTTTTTGTGCTAGTTTTCCAGGAATAACATTTCCTTGCGCATCTTTACATGGACAGTCTGTTGAAGGTGGTTTTTGTTCAGTATAAATTGCCTCTTCTTTAATTACTTCACCTTTTTGCTCACATGCCTTTAAAGTAATTATATGTTTGTTGTATAAACTTGTTCCTGGTTTATATCCAGCATAAGCTAATACTTCTTCTGCACTTTTACCAAAGTGTGTAGATCCCTTTGTTTTCATGCTCCTACATAAGTCATTAATCAAATTTGGATTTGATCCTCCGGATGGTGCTTGTTGTCTCTGATATTCTTTTCTACCTTCAACTTGACCCCTAGTTTGATTATACTTATATTCTCCTTGTTCATCAGATCTTGTTTCCCAAGTACTTTGTTTATAAGCTTCGGGATCAACTTTTGTAACTGTTTTTGGTCTTGGTGTACCATCAACCGCAATAGGAAGGTCTCCTCCATATGCAAATCTAGGATTACCCATATAGTTCTGGGACATTCCAGTACCCATTGGCATACCATATTCTGCTTGAGGTAAGAAAGGCATATCATAACCACCTAAGGACATACCATATTGTGCCATAGGTTGCATAGGAGTTGGTTGAGCAATTGGCTCACCAGAAGGCATTTGAGTAGGCATTTCTTGTTGCTCATACTCTGGAGTCTCCTGTTGTTCAAACTGTGCTGATTCTTGTCTTTCTTCTTGTGCAAGTTCTGGTATTAAGTCTTCATCTCTTAAACCCATTGCTTCCATATATGGCCTAGCAATTAATGGAATACCTTGAGGGAATCCTTTCTTAGATTCTTGTGCAAGTGCAAGTGCACCAAGTTTCATTGTATAGTTCTTGATCATAATCTCAGAAGTATTTCTAGAAATCTTATCTGAGTTAGGATCTTGAAGAATTTTTCTATAATTGTTTATATCATATTTCTTAGATAGTTCTGCTGGAGTATAACCACCTTTCTTAGGTTTTACACCAAACATATTCAAGAGCTTAGGATCTGCAATCTTCATTGATTTAGTATCACTGAAAATGAAACTATCTTCTGGAAGTAATAATGGAACTCCACCATCAGAGTGACGTGGACCTTTAATAGTTTTAAATGATGGCATCTTACTACCATCAAGATTGCCTACCACAGTCTCACCACCTTCAGCTTCTAAGTTTGCAACTTCTCTAGGCACTGCTGTAAGTGTTTTAGACACTTCAGGTTTTGGCATTCCTATATATGCATTATAGTCTGCCCCGCCCATTGCAGGTACATCATTAACAAGTGAACCTTGTACTTGGTATCCGGTTCTTGCTTTAGGAACAGACTTAATAATTCTTACTTTTCTTAACATGATATAAAGTTAAATAAATTCAATTTGACCACCTTGAGCCATGTACTGTCTAATTTCTTCTTCAGTCATATAAGTTTCATCTCCTTCTACATAATCAGGATCTTCACCTATATAACCCCCATATTGAGCAGATCTACTATTCCATACTTGACCTTGTTCATCTGGTCTATATAATCCAGACTCTGCATAGTCTCCTCTATCACGACTCGGATCAGAAGCATATAAATTATCAGCAGAGAAGTTATTATAGAACCCTTCCATTTGTTTAGCATCTGTACGTCTATTTTTAATACCAGTAATACCTCTCATAAGTGCATTACCTGTATTTAATCTAGCTTCTATCTCTCCTTGTGTAAGTTTATTTTTTACATCAATTGCAAGTGGTTCTGAGTAAGTCTTAGCAACTTGATATTCTTCTTGTTGCATTGGATCAATCTTAATCTCAGTAGGTTGAGTTCCTTTATAAGAAGCATCTACTCCATAGGATTTGGTACCGTCATTATTTTGTTGTGTAACAGTGTTAGTTGGAGAAAGTTGTCCCCAATTAACTTGACCCTGTGCACCCTGGATACCTGAATTTAAGCTAATAAGATCTAGATCAGATTTACCTTGCATTGCCGGATTGTTAGTATATGCTACTGGATTTTCTCCAATAAATGAATCTTCTCCACCATTTACAAATCTGCTTAGAGCACCACCATATTTTCGGCTATTTGCAGCTCTGTCAATAATATCCCATCTCTGCTGCATTTGTAAAACAACTTTTTCTCTAGCTTTGTTTTTCTCAGCAGTTGATGCAGAACTATTCATAATTTGAGTTATAGTTCTTTGAGCTTGACTAGCAACTTTAGCTTTTTCTTGTTCAGCTTGTTTTTGTTTAAAAATCCTTGTAGCATTATTAGCTTCTTCATTAGTTACAACACCATCTTTACGTGCTTCTTGCATTGCTCTTCTATAGTCAGGATCTTTTTCTATACCTGCCATATTAGGCTTAAATGTATAATCCTTACCAGCATTTGGGTTTTTCTGTTGTTGTGTTCTTAATTGATCAAGTGAAGGCCCACTTGGTTTATTTACAGTAGGTCTTGTTTGTGGAACTGGAGCAGCTATTGGTTGTGCAAATGGTGGATAGTAATCTTGACCACCACCAATAGGTAATTCAAATGGATTTACTCCAGGTTGAAGAATTTCTGCAGGATAACCCATTCCAGACCAAGCACCCATATCTGTCATTGCAGGAGGTATCTGTAGTTGTGTGGCATTGTCCAACATTTCTTGTGTGATTGTTGGTTCATAACCTTGCATATACTCTTGTTCAAATGGAACAATTTGATCTTCTTCAGTTGCAAGTGGTCCTTCCATAGACATAGGAGCAAAGTCTGTTGTCATTTGTCTAGGTTGACCAAAGGCAGATTCATCAACTTCACCTTCTGGAAAAGTATAGGCGGTAACTTGTGACATTGGATCACCAGCTGTTCCCCATCCAGAATCATCAGATTCTCCTTCTGGAAATTGATAGGCTGTTATCTGGTTTGTTGCATTTTGAGGCACACTTGATTGACCCATCAGAGTTAACGGTGATTGTTGGTTTAGCATCAACTCATTTCCAACTCCAAGAACATCATTATAATTTGGCGCACTTGGTACATAGTCCATGTTCAATTGACTTTTGAGAGCTTCTCTCTGAGCCTCATAATCAAATGGGGCATTCTCATCAATCTTAGTAAATGCTACATTAGTAGGATCTTCCTTGTAGAGTTTTTCTAATTCTCTATCTCTTTGTCTTTCTCCTTGTTTGATAGCTCTCTTAGATTTACCTTTAAGACCTGTTACATCAGTTCTCTGACCATATCCAGCATTTTCTAGAGCTTGTTGTTTAGCAGACTTTGCCGCTTGCTTATCACTTTGCTTTTCAGATTTACCAGAACCATCAAGAGTAATTAAGTTTTCATATCTTGGATCACCTTGTGCACCATAGTATACAGTATATTTTTTGGGAGTGTTTAATAAACTACTTCTTCTGACATCAATTGCAGATATATAATTACCTGCTCCTGGTGCCATACCCGGTCTTGATTCTCCTGTTACTGGATTATAAATCTTTTGAACAACATCATTCTGTCTGTTTCTAACTAAGTTAGCTGGAACAAACTGTTTAATAAGACCACCTCTTTGGAAATAGGGATCAGTAGTATCTATAGAATTAGTATAATCAATATTACCTTCCATTCCACCACCAATAAATCTTTGTAGTGGTTCCATTGGATTAGCAAATGGATTTTCTATAGAACCTCCTTGTTGTTTATAGTTAAGAAGGAACTCACCGTCTTTGAGATTATTTTTTAAATACTTATAATTTTTGTCATCTTTAGTAATATAACTCACAGGTTTTGATGATTTATTATGCTTTTTAGGATCTCCTTTATATTTTGCAAAAGAACCATCTGTTCTATATCTATAGTAATAACCTGGATTTGCATCTAAAGTACCATAAGTGCCTTTCTTACTTTCATTATTATTTAGCCTATCAAGAGTAGGTTGATAAGTAACTTTTTTGGCAGGTTCGTCACCTATCCAATATTGCCACTCACCATCTATAAATTGATATGCAGAAGATTTTCCAGGTAGTCTTTGATTAGATATATTTTGTGGTATAGTAGGATTTTCTATACCTTGTTGAATCTTAGTAACTCCTGGTGCCCAGTCCATTTGATTTGATGGAGTTGGAAATGTATATTGATTACTTGGAGGAGTAACTGGAGGTACTATAGGTGGAATAACTGGTGGAACAACTGGTTGTGTAACTACGGGATTAGAAGCAGAACCTCCGACTACTGGTGTAGATGCTGTAACAGTTTCTTGTTTAGTTTCTTCAGTTTTTGTAGCATCATTTCCTGGAGTGTTCTTATCTACTTCCTTAAGGGTTTCTTCATTAGTTTCTTTTACAAGAAGATTTGTATATACCTTCTCAGCATCCCAAGTTCTCTTTTGTTTTCTTTGATTAGTTTGACTTGCACCATATCCATACATCTCAGCTGTAATAGGATTATTCAACTGTTGTAATGGCATTGGATCAAAGTATGCTGTGTATTGTCTTGGAGCACCAAACAGACCGGATTTTCTTACATCTACTTCTCTAAGGTTTGGCATGTTGCCAAATCTTTTCATAGTTCTTCTGTAAAAACCTTTAGGTACATTCAAGCCTTCTCTAGCTTGTACCATTTCATTCATAGGTTCTCCAAAGATACCTCTAGTGGATTGAGAATATAAATTTAAATGGTGCATTGGATTCTCAGGATCATTTTGAATCATACCACCTTCTTGCATCATTTGATCATACTGTTGCTCAATTTGATTTTGCATTGCTTGCATTTGAGCATTTTGTTTTACAGTATTTGTAAATGCTTGTAATTTATTTTCTCTAAAGTTTGCACCTGTTGGATCTCCATTGTTAGGATTTTCTGAATCACCCTCTTGTCCTCCCATTTGTTTTTTGAGAAGATTCATCACAGAACTTACATACTTTTTCTTTGCTTTCTTATATGATCCACCTTTTTGTAGATTAGTATAATCCAAAGTAGTGTTAGCATAGTTCATTGTATCTGCAGTATCTGTATCTACTGGAGATTGCCATGCCATATTAGATGCTAGTTCATATCCAGATGTTGGATTATATTGTGCATATTCTTCTGGACTTGGAAGAGCATATGTATACTCTCCACCCCCTTGATATGCACCACCATATTTGTATTCATCTGATAAAGGATCTAATGCTTCATCAAGTACATCCGGTTCATTACTTGTTTCAAGAGCCATATCTGAACCTGTATCATCATTTAGATCATAGTCATAATCAACATCTTCTTCAGGTCTTTGTGTAATGACTTCATTCTTTGAGAGTCTTTCAGACTTCTCTCTTTTCATGCCTGTTTCTTCCTCATATGCATCATCATCAGCTTTCTCAATGTCTTGAGTAACTTGTTCTGCAATTGATTCATACAGTTGAGCAGCAGCATCAGCTGCAATACCCATGACATTAATTAACTTAAACAGTGTTTCTTCCTTAGCTGTTTGAGTACTAATATCATTAACAATAAGTTGTATGAGTTGATTTGTAGGATCTTCTTGTTGTACTTGTTGAGCACCGGGATAACTTAACATAGATGGATCAGGAGTTCCGCCCATTTGTGCTCTTGCTAAGAACTGAGAAGTCTTATTGATATACTTTCCATCTCCATTTGGAGATTTGTAAATTCTTACTTTTTTCTTCATTACACAGTGTATATACTAAATATAGTAAATTAAAATTTAAACTATAAACTAAATAAGTTTAGAGTTCTTCAACTATCCAACCACCTTTTTTATATTCAGCAATTTCAGTATCAGTTAGTTCAGTAATGATACCTCCATCTTGTTCTTCTTGTAAAACTTTTGTTCCTAAAGCTATTGGAACAACAACTGGAGTTTTATTAAGTAACTTGGCTAAAGTTGAATATGCTTTTTCACCAGGTTTAATAAAAGACATAATTCTATCTTCATATCCTTTATTATTAATATAGAAGTTACTTAGATCTTCTGAAGTAATAGTTTGGTGAATATCATCTATCACACCCGTGTTCAGCATATTCTGCTTTAACTCTCTTAAATGAGCTAGGGGTTCTTGTTGATTTTTAAAAAAATAATTTATTTTTTTACTTGATGAATTAGTTGGATCAACAAATGGAGCAAGTTCTTCTATAGCTTGTTCATCTAATATTGTTGCATTTTTTGTCTTACCCTTTAATCTTAAATACTCTTGTATCATGTGACCTATTTCATGTGACTGAACAGATCTATAATCATCAGCTTTTAAAAGATTGCTTGGTAGTTTTTTAAGTTGGTCAAAGTTTAAGTTTACATAAGAGGCATCTTTATCATATAAACCAATTCCGGTTTTCATATTATTTCTTGTATAAACCTTTGCTTTATCTAAGTATTTAATAAAATCATTAACATCATCTACACCAAGTGCTTTTAATCTATTAATCCCTTCTGGACTTGTTAATTTAACTAGTTCCTCTTCAAATACTGGTACAGCTTTTTTAATATCTTGCCTATTAACTACTTGATTTCTTAATTCTTTAGGAATACTTAAAGACTCATTTAATATATTTTTAAGTCTAGCTAATTTACTAGAATCAATTTCTTCAGGTTGAACAAGCCCTTTAAACGAATTAGGAGAACCAGGTAATTCTTTTGGGACTTCTTTATATCCTTTTACTACTTTTGATAACGAACCATCTTCTGTATTCATTAGTTTAACAGCAGCTTTACCACCCTTACCAATTAACATTGGTAACTCAGCCGCACCAGAAAGCATTAATGGTAATTGTATAGGATCTAATGCCATAGCATCAGCATCTGTTACATTTGGCATAAACTCTCCTGATAATACTCCTGGAAGTTCTTTGTAATCAGAACCAGTACTTAATCCAACATTCTTTGTATAGTTAGCAATGTTCTGCCCTAGAGTATTTATAGGTGCCATAATTTCAAGAGCACTCAGTTTAGAGTCTCTCATTTCTTTCTGTTCTTTTTTAGTTAACCCAGGAATATTATATTGAAATGGTTGACCTGGTAAAAGTGTATTACCAAGTTCTTGTACACCGGCTAATGCTCTATTCCAGGTACTAGGTTGAAGTTTAGAACCGTATTTAGATTCAGCTACAATACCTTTCTGAGTATCATTTAGATTGTCAACATACTCAGTTCTATTATTGGGATTCCAACCTTCTTGTTTACCAACCTGTTTTACTACAGCTGAATTCTTTTTATAATCATACTCATCTCTAAAGTTCTGTTCTACATCTTCTGGAAAGTTACTCATTGATAGACCATAGAGTTTATTTAGTCCTTTATTTCTTTTAAGATATTGTCTCTTCTTTTTATCAATAAATTCTTGTTCAGGATTTCTTTTCTTATATGCAGTTGCAGCCTTACCCCAATTAGAAGCTTTACCTGAAACAACTACTTCTTGTTCATCTAACATGTATCCAGCTGTTTCAGTTGGATCGTATGTACCAGGAACAAATTTTGTTTTCTTTCTTTTAGGTTCACCACCATCTTGCATAGTAAGTTGAGGTACTGAGATATCTTCTACAATAAAACCACCTCTTCTGTATTCTTCTATTTCTTCTGGTGTTAGTTCTGTTTCAATGTAATCTTCTTTTGGAGTTTTTAAATAGTTTTTAATATCTTTAGCAGCTTGTCTCATTTCAGGAGAATCATATTTTCTCTCCATTCTATAATCTTTTCTACCATGAGAGAACATTCCTAAAGTTCCTGGCGCAAGTTGGGCTCTCAGTTGACTATCTACATAATTATCATCATATTGTTCTTGACTATCAGTGTATCCCTCATTTGCTACAGCTTGTTCATAGAAATATTGCATGTCTCCACCTCTTGCATCTCTCACTGCTTTATCAAAGTTTTGTAAAAGGACCTCATAGTTTTGATCATCACGCATACCATGCATCATATCTAAAAATATATCAGCTCTATTAGCCCCTCTTGGATTATATACAGAAGTATATTTATCTGGAGATGGATTTACATAAACATAATCAGGAAGAGTTTCGTCTTTTTTATTTGGATAAGATACTTGTGGCAATCCTGGAAACATAAATTCAATATTTCCAGCACCATAAGGTTCACTTGCAGCATCATAGTTTGGATCTTTAACAATGTTTAAGTTTTCTCCTTCTGGGCCGTAGACACCCTGCATACCAGGATATCTTTTCATCAGTCTTTTCTTAAACCTATCTCCTGGTTCACCACCATCTTGATAGTACTTTGCATTAGGATCAAATATTCTGTTCTTTTTCTTTTTTGGTTTTGCAAATAAAGGACTCTCAGTAAAGAGTCTGCTTGTTCCCATTACACTACTTGTAAATTTCTTAGATGCTAAACCTTTCTTTGATGGTTTAGGCATTTTAACAAGACCTCCTTTTTTTGCTTGTGGATATTCATCTACATAGTTAGCTCCAGGAAAAGTATAATCTACACCAGGCATCATCATCTGAGTCTGTCCTGTATCAGCAACACCAAGTACAGGATATCCAACACCCTGCATTGTAATATCACTAGAAGGTATTCTTGTAGGTACACCAGGATATTTCCACTGACCCATTGGATCAGTAATTATATCTTTAGAATATGGATTAGGCTTACTATATTTTCCTAAGTCTATTTTAGAAAGAACACGTTTATTATGCATTACCTAAGCGAGATTTGATTCTTACTATTAACTATTTTTAAGATCATATTAGTATCTGAACTATTCTCTCTAATTAAGGTTAAGTAATTTAAGTAGTGTCTAAATTTCTTTCTTTGAAGCTCAGGTTTATTATAATCTAAGTTTGATGGATTTAGAGTTCTCTTATAACCATTTGATTCTGTAAACCAGATATTTCTATCTGCATAATTACCCTGCAGTACAGTAGTACCTGGAATAAGCGGTCCTGTAGGTGGATAGTCTGATCCTACTGGAAACTCAGATCTATCTTTTGTGATGTCCCAGAACTGATTAAATCTATATTTATTCTCTTCTTTGCTAAATAGAATATCAAATGAAGATAAGTTAGATTGGTTAAGTTTAGGGTATTGCTCACTTAAAGTAACATTGTTCTTAGGGAATATGTTTAAGTTAAGGTATCCAGATACTTGTTCTGAGTTAAATACTACGGCTTTATCAAAATTATAATCAAGTACATGGAACTGATCAATACAGTTTCCAGGTCTTCTTCTATAACACTCTAGAATATATTCAATTGATTTTACTGTTGTTACTGTTTGACCTGTAATAATTGGTAATTCAATTTCAAAAGGATATTGAACACCATAGAAATTACAGAAACTTAAACAAGTATCATTGTGTTTCCAAATACCATTCTTCTTAGTTGTAAGGAATACATCTTTGGATCCAATGTTTAGATCCGGATGCCAGTCATGGAATGATAACCAGAACTCATTCTTAGGGTCAAAACTAATTGTCCAAGATGCATCTTCAAAAAGAAGTGGATCACCAAGTTGATAAATACCTGGTTGAATGGTTCCGTTAGCATTTTGAATCTGGAAATAATCTCCTTGACCTTTTTGTGAACCAGATGTAATTAATGGTACATAAATTATTTTACCATTGAATAATGGACTCTTCCATTTATCAAGTAACTGATAGTCTTTCTTAGAGAAATATAAAATAGAGTTCTCATTATCATATAAAGATTGACAACCAATTCCTGATACTGGATTATCTTGATATGGGTAATCAGGAAAATCATTTGTTAGTTTATATGGGAGGAAGTTTGTAAACCACCACTTTAAACCAATTTGTGATATCTCTTTTAGTCCACTACCAAGTAAGAATATCTTAGATTGGTTTTGTGAGATATAATAAATACCAGCTGGTGTTGAGATTACTGATAGTCTGTTTTGTGAAGATCCATACTCATATGATGGATCAGCATTAATCACAGATTGTCCAGGTTGACTAAATAATCCTCCATCACCAATAGTAATTTTAGTTCCAAGTTCTGTCTGTAGTGTGTCAACTCCTTGATACATTAATGGGCTATTGTTCTTAAATGTAATTACAATACCATTCTTGTTAATAGACTTAACACCTGAAATTTGAGATTGGAACTCTTTATAATTATTTACTAAGTAAACAAACCAACTATCTTTAAATGATTCTTGTTGTTGCGGTAGTGAGTAAATAATTCTGTCCGGATAGTAAGTATAACACAACTTAGCTACATTAGGATTATAATATCTACTCTGGAGATTTCCTGCAGAAAAATATTGACTAAAGGCCTTAGTAATACTTAGAGAATAGTCATACCTATATTCATTACCTCTAGTAATAATCTGAGGGTCCATATTAAATAGACTATACAAATCAGTATATCCATATGGATCATAGTATCTTTCAGCATCAGTAATACCCTGAATTCTAAAATCCACAAGAACTTCACTCTCTACAAAGAAGTCTCTCACTGAAGATACTGCTAAGTAGAAGTAACAATCTTTTGGTCTAAATATTCCAGGATAGTTACCAGCTGTACTATCTCTATAATCAAACCCATCATAGTCCATTTTATAGAACTGTGTGGGCTTCCATCCTGTACCTGGAGATCCTCCACCAGGATTACTAAAAAACTGAGTCAGAACATTTGAAAAATCAGATATATCATACTTAGTTGAGTTAACCCAGAATTTTGGTTCTGGGATCATTTGTCTCAGCAAGTAGTTGAATTCATATCCATCTGGTTGACCATATAGCCAGTCATAAAAAAAGAACATAGAATTCTTTTCTGTATATCTATTTACAAAAGTATCTCCGCCAAAGAATACTGGAGTGAGAGTAATTTTATTAATAGTATACAATATTCCATCTGTTGGACATAAATACTGCTCTGGAGTAATGTGAGAAGTATAGTAACTATCACTTAGTTTTTGCTCACATGGTGTAATGGGAATCTGCTTAATAGATTCTAGTTGACCATACTGGTTTCTTTTTCTCAATTTGATTGCACCATAGTGACTAGCAATTGGTAAAGAGAATGAAGTTGAAATATCATTGTCTTCAAATGATGGACCAGTAGAACTATTACCCCATGCGTTACCCTGTCCAGAACCATTATTGTCAAAGTATGACATTGTCACCAAAGACTCATCATAGTATTGCCCTGATGTGTTTTTAATAAGTTTCGGTCCTAGATCAACTCCAGCAGGATATGCTGGTTGAAAATATGGACCACTCAAAGTTCTTAAAACTACTGAGTCAGATCTTTTAAGATTATTTATTGAATATCTTTTATCTGCAACTACTGGCCATTGAGATTGATAATATGGTACCTCTTGTATATTACCTCTAATATAAAAAGCATCATCTATCTTAAGTCTGGTTACATATGGTTCAGATGATCTCTGAATGAATATGGGAGATAAGAAACTATCGTACAAACCATGTGATACCATTTGTAGGGCATACTGATCAAATGGTAGGAATGCATAGATAAGTTCCAATGTAGCATCAGATCCTTCTGAGAAATAAAAGAAGAACTTATTAAGTGCTCCAAGTACATTACTTGCAAGTCCAAAGAATGAAGCATTACCTGCTGAATCAAGATAAGTTGCTGCAGATAGTTCTACATCAATTTCAGGAGCTGTAAATGTTCCACCATTCTCAAAACCAACGTCATAATTGAACTTCTCAAATATTTCATCAAGTGAGGTTGATCCACCAAATACATTTGTTGCAATTTGACCACTGGAAAAATATGTATTTAACTCACTAAAAAATGAACCTGGAACAGGCGCTGAAGGATTACCTACTTGAGTGTTTTGAAGAACTGTAGTAACATTTGGTACCCAGTTTCCAGTTGTAGTAATATTGCCACTACCACTTGCAAAGTTTCCAGATATATCTCCAAATACCTGTTTAGTAAAACTAGCACCTGGTTGCCTCATTGTTTTTTTACCAGTAAGAGAAACTAGAGCTTCTGCAAATCCAATTAATAATGCAAGACCCATAGCTGCATCACTAAGTAATTTAAACTTAGGATGTTCATCTGGATACTTAAATTGCTGAGATGAATAACCACTTACTGCACCATATAGTTTTAACTCAGTTCCTTCTAAGAAAGGAGTTCTAAACATTGTATCTGGTGAGTGAAAAGTATTTAACTCAATTGGAATAGTTTGTGTATATCCAGTATCTACTTTGATATATGGGTCATTAAACTGGTAGTTATCATCACCAGAACCTCCAGTATTCATTGGAGACTGCAAACAGTTAAAAGGATAGTTGGGATATAAGCCAGTTCTATTTCTTGCAGCATCACCTTTGATCTTATAGGTTCTCATGTTATTGAGCATACCTTTTGCAATAATAGATCTGTTACCTTCTCTTGATCCTCTTAAGATTTCATAACCTACAATACCGGGAATATCATTACCATCATTATCTTTTGGAAGTGGTATGTTTTCAAATACAACACCCATTAGTCTAATATTTAGGATATTAGAATCACCTGGTATTGATGCAGTACTTGGTTTATAATGTAGGGTCTTATCATTTAAATAGTTATCTGGAAATTTATGGTGTCTAATATTTTGACCACATAAGTCAAACTTAGTAGTAGAACCTTCAAATCCAGTCCAACAGTATTCACTTGGATTCCAAATGTCTGGTCTATTATCAGGATAGATTTCTGAAGATTCCCAATAACCCATCTCACCAGAGGCTATTACAGTACCACCGTCATCTGTTTGAGTTCCTAATAATGAAGCAACACCATTTATATTTGCAGTATTATACATCTCAAATAGTTGATCACTATCTGTGAGAGTGTTTACATCATTGATACTATCAGTTCTTTCATTACCAGTTATTTGAGTATTTGTTCCAGTTAATGTATATGTATAGTTCTGAGGTCTTCTACCAGGAATATGATATGATGCAGATTTATCTCCAGTGTTATATACCCAACGAATAAAGAATGCATAAACCTCATCTCTAAGATAACTACCTTTATTACCACCCTTTACATAATAGTCAGAAGGATATTCTACTGATACCCATTTAGCTCTAATTAGATTGGCAAGAGGTTGGTAATTAAAATCAAACTTACTTCTTGGACCAACTCTAAGTAAATAATTATTTACATCTGTAATTTGATCAGATGTTTCATAAACAGGATTGGTAATTGGTATTTGTTCTATAGGAACTGTAATTAAATCATCTTTGATTTGATCTAACTCAATACTATTTGTTTTAGTAGAATATATTCCAATTTGTTTTGCAACGGTCCCTTGATTTATATTCTGTACTACAACTAGAATAAATTCATCAAAGTTTTCTTCATCAGCATCAACCGTAATTGTTAGTGCACCTTGAAGATCATTTGGAAAATAAACCGGTTGTGTATTACTTGGAGAGAAGTAATCCGTAACTTTCTGACCTTTTATTGCATAGGCAATAGTAGCAAAATAAGTACCATTTCTAAGTGTTCCACCAGCTTCTCCTCTACTAACTGTAAGGCACGGAGTCTTAACTAATCTAGCAAGTCTAATTGCATCACAATCAATCTCATTAGTATCTGTACATGTTGTACAGTTTAAGTTAATAGAACAGTCTTCAATCCATGATACTCCTGGCCATAAACTAGTATCCCCATTATCATTTACATAATAGTTTACTTGTGCATTATATACAATCTGCGTTGGATTTGGAGTAGTACTTAACTGCCATTGATAGTCATTAGATGGCCAAGTTTGAGGATCTCCAACATTTAAGAATCTGTCAGGATTTAATCCATCTGCCCAATATACTTGCCATGAGCAGTCTTCTTTTTCTCTTGATGATCCTGTGATTAAAAATCTTTTATCAAAACCCAAACATTCATCTTGTACAATTGGTCTATAAATACATCTGTCTTCTTCTAATAAACCAATTTCAGACATAACAGGAGTGCCGTTAAGAGCATGCCCTGCAGAGAATATAATCCACTTATCTGAAAATAAGTGAATAGCCCCAATAATGTATATATCAGTAACAGGATTTGGATTAAATCTAGGCATAGTTAGTCCTACCGCAGAACACAAGTAATTTGATTGTTCATTAGATAAAGTACCTAGGTTACCTTCTGATGTATTATTAGTTGCATTACGGGCATGTATCCACATGCCTTCTGATACAAATGAAGGATCAGAATCTTTGTTAAGACCCTTTACAAATGTATTAGTAATATTCTGGGATGTGTTCTGTAATTTTGCCATTAGACTACTCTTCTATCGTAAGCTGCATTTCTATATGGATTATTTGGAGAATAGCTTTCAAACATGTAATAGTATTTACCATACATAGCTTTTCTATTAGCCCACCATACTTGAGCCATTTCTTTAAAGTTAGGAGTGTTAACAAGACTTAGTGCATTGTTTCTTGCAGCTTTTAATCTTTGTTCAACTAATTGTAATCTTTGTGCTACATCTTCTCCATTTATATAAAGGTTTTCAAAGATGCGTGCCTTTAATGCATACTCATAGTATTCATTTAGAAGATCGTGATCTGGAACCATTAAGTTACCATCATCATCTTCCATTTGACCCTGATAGTTTAAGTATACTTTTCCTGTTTGAAATGTAGTAAACAAGAATCCTCCTTTAATCCATCCTTCATTTGGAGTGTTCCAATACAAGTTAGGGCAGTCACATTCTATGTTTTCACTAGCTTTCATTCTTAGTGGAATGAGCTCATTGTACACTCTTGTAGTTCCAGGATTACTTATAACTTGAATAAGTTCATATTTATCTCCTTTACAGTTCATGAATACCCTAGGCTTGATACATGTATCTCCATAAGGAGCTAGAGGATTGTAAGCATCTGGAATTGCTGCTGGCGTGCATGTAGTGGGACAAGTATTGCCTGGACATGCTGCAGTATGGTTGCAGGGATTTGCGTTGCATACAGAGCAATTTACTGTAGCTGGTGCACATATATCAACGGTAGAAGGTGTTTCTACATATGGTACTTCTTGAATGTTTGTTCCTCCAACATAACCATCATAACCTACATGCTCAACAAAAGAACCACAAATAAATGCAAAATTGAATGTATAAAAATCATCTGGTAATTTTACTTTACCATGACATACATCTAAGATAACCTCTTTTGTCTGATTAATTCTTAAACCTAGATCATAGTTAATTTTCTTTACAAGTTTAATTAACTGTTGTGGCTCAATCATATTTTCAAGAGCAAAAGTATTTAAGTCAATTGTTACATCCTGTAACAACTGATCAAATGTTCTATATTTTAAGGTATAATTGAAGTCCATTATCTAAGTATATTTTGACTATCATCTGAAGTATCAATTGGTACTTGCATTGCAATAGTTAGTTCTTTAACTGTGTATTGTTCAATTTCAGAAAATAGATATTCTGGAAAAGGTAATGGTTGATCTTGTTTTACCAAACAATCATCTGTTGTACAAGTATCTGCTTGTCCCTCAAAAATTGCTTCAGCTCTTACAGCTTCCCAATCAATATTTGGAAAGTATAAATAACCATTTAAATACCAGAAGTATTTAAGTTTGTTATATTTAAAAGTTGTAGTTTTAGTCATAGAAACCCAAGTTCCTGGGTCGGTTCTATAAAGTTCAATAGAACCATCAATTGAAGATACTGTACGTATAATAGGACCAAATACACCATTTAAGATTGATGGTAGTTTTTCTTTTGATCTTTTAAAGTAACATCCTGAGTATACACCAACACAACCAGCTTCTACTTTATCAACATCAATAAGCTCAATGTAAGGTAGAACTTGGAATATAGAACTAATCTTCATTAGTCTAAACTGATTGTCTTCTCTCTTTAAAAGAGTCTGACCATACTTTGTAAGTAAAAAGTATATGTTCCTATCTGTAAGGAAGGCATCTTCTTTTACTCCCTTTACGGCAGTTCTTACTCTTGATATTGCTTCTCCAATTGTGGTCATAGATCAAATTCATTATAGTCTTTCAATCCTTTTTCTTGTTGTTTTGAAAGAACATCTTTATAATATTGTTTTCTACTTTCAAGTCTTAGTTTTTTTGTAGGGTCAACTACAATATAGGTATTCCAGTTTTCAGGATATGACTTAGCAACGGATCTTTTAAAGTCTCTATTGGCTATAAATCTCCAAAAGTCTCTATTCTTCATTTTATGTTTCATTGCAAAACTTGTAAAGAATATCTTTGCAAGTTTACCATCCGTTTCCCAATTTTTATTAGTTACTCTAACTCCATATTTTTTAGACTTTGCGTAGTCAACATTTTCTTTCTTAGGACTATTGCATGTACCAATAAATAACCAACCTACAGAGTTAGGTAATAAAACACCATCTCTAGTATCTATCACTTTATTCCATACAGTTTTATTAAATGACCTAATTATATTTTTTAATTTGTCATTATCAATATCCCTGTATCTTGGATACTTTTTTCTAAAACTATCAAAGAACTCCTTGTTCAACATAGTATGTACTCTTGGTCTGTATCTTGGACCTGTAAGATCCGGACTCTTAAATTCTTTCATACCATATAAATTAATATACTAAAAATAACTCACTTTAGCAAATATAAGCATAAAACAAAACCCCCGCGAGTGCAGGGGCTTTGCCTTGTTGTCACAGAAACCAACAAACTGTAACTTCTTATTGTTGACAAAAGTATGCTGCTAAAGCTTGTAGAGCATCATTGACATTAGTATTAGTTGGAACAATTACATCAGTACCACACATAATGTCTGGTCCAGTATATATTGTACACTGTGAATCAGTAACCGTATAACATGGTTCTGGATCAGGACATCCTGCCGGAGTAGGACATGGTGCTGGACTAGTTAAAAAACTATCTTCACATCCACAATTAGAACATTTAGTTGTTGCCATATTTTATAATATTAAGGACAAGTTGTTGAAAATCCAGTTTCAGTATTACAAGGATCTAAGTATGCAATCATACCATCTAGACTTAGTTCAAAACCACCAATTTGATCTGGTTGAGCTGCGTCACAATCAAAGTCCCATGTTTGATTAAATGTATCTGATAACAATGGAAAGTTTGCATTTGATGGTGCATTATGAATATCTGATCCAGTTCCAATATAGTTTGGTAGATATTCTCCAGATCTAATATTAGATGTTATAAATCTAAAGGGACTATTACCTATTACAGATGATCCAATTGATGTTTCCTCAATATCAAGTATTGTTTGAATTTGAAGTTGTTTTGTAGATGTAATAAAAATGTTTACTACACTAGTTAGTGCAGTTCCTGTAGCTCCTGCAATATTGATTTGTCTTGCAATTGATTGCCAACCAGATCTATAAAGACCATCAAAATTATTAGAAGTAATTGAACTTGGTACTACAGCTGCACCATTATTGAATGTAATAGCACCACTAGAGTTTATAGAACATCCGCCAACTCCACTCCATGTTGTACATCCTTGTATTGAGTTATAAGCATTTAGTGCAGTTAAAGGAACAACAGATCCCGGAGAAGCTGGATTTTCAAGTGGAATATACACATTACCTCTAAAGTGTACTTGGTTACCTATTCTTCTGCACTGTGGTTTTGCTACACCTGAATAATATGCAAATCCATCAAGATCTACCCAACCAGTGTCAGTTATGTTTGCAGTAATTATTCCTCCTGAATTATCAAGATTTACTGTTGCCGTATTATCCACACTAACTGAGAAGTTGCTTATATAATTGTATACATCACAAAGTGCAATCCATAAATTGTTTATAGCATCTGCTGCAGTATTGAGGTTTGAAGATGTAACCCATGTTCCTGAATATGCAACAGAGAATGCTGTTCCATAAACAAGAGATAAGTCTGCATCAGCAATACATTGTGATAGAACGGCTGCTGCAATATCAGCAGGTTCTCCAGTTGCAGATTTTAGTGCACAATATCCGTATGTATTATCATTTACTAAAGCATTTAGAACTTGATCAATAACATATGATCCTGGAGAAACAATTGTACCACTTAATGTGCAGTCCACCGGAATAGATGGTAATGTAAATACTGGAGCTGGTGCAGCTTCAAGATTAGTTACTCTTATATCTAAGTTTGTTATATTTGATTGAATCAATGCAATTTCTGAAACCAATGAACATACCTTTGTTCCAATTGCTTGTGCATATTCTGATACAGTCATAACAGTTATACCACCAACTACAAAACATGGAGCTACAGTAACTAATGCTTCAGTTCCTGTTGATCTAGTTGTATTTGTAATTGGGCTGGTAGCTGGATCTGCAATGTTGTTTACTTCAGTTTGTAATGCACAAATTTGTTCAATTAAAAACTGGATAAGAGCTTGAAAATCATTTGGGCCACATGCAGTTAAATTGAAACATGAAAGATCATAATTAGTTACATTAAGTGTATCTAATACAGCACATAATTCAGTTGCAAGTTTAAATACAACATCTGAGATTGTATCACCTGAACATAGTTTAATACAAGGGATATCTGGTCCTTGCCAAATCACACAATTGCTGGAGATTGGACTACAAGGTGAGTTATCATAATTAAGTGGCTTCATATTTCTTCTATTACTATAATATACAAAAATTTATTAAGAATGGCAAGTGCCTGAGGAGCATCCACATCCGGAACCTCCACCACAAGAACCACCACAGTTACATCCTGTATTACATCCACAACTTGGAGTTGCACATGTATAGTCTGGATTAACTAATGCTTTTAAATCAATCAGTTGTTTTTTAATAAGATATTGTTGATCTTCTTCAGGACAACAATTAGATATACCATATCTTAATTCAAGAACTTGTTTATATAAAGCTTCTGCAGCTTTACAGGAAATCTCTTCATATTTCCAAGTAGAACAATATGGAGTATTATATCCTGGTTTTAAAGATCTTCTAGGATAAATTGGTGCTGGACATACATGTTCACCAGATACTAAAGTACAATCACCAAAATACTCTACATAATCTGTTGGATAAGATGTAAGCCAGTGGGCCATACATATTCTTTCAGATCTCTGACCAGAAAGTAAAGTAATAGTTTGAACATTACCCTCACAATCTAAATAATCATAATTATGACTTACAGTATCATGGTTTTTAATCCTTGAGCATACACAAGGGAAGCTTGTAAGACAATCTTCACATGTATTGAACTCATTGCTAATGTTTCCAAGAATTCCTGCCCCTGTGCTTGTTTGTGAAACTGCAACAGTCCAACAAGTAGTAGGACACCATTCAAGAGTAATTATTTGCCCTACATACGCAGAAAGATCTGTTGATGTAATAATATCAGCTTCTACATTTGTACAATCTGATAGAACATAATATGTTGTTTTACAAGCTTCACAGTCATCATATGCAACTGAAACTGTAGTAGGAACATCTGATGGGATTGGATTAGGATACTCATCTATAATCCAACATCCAGGACAGTCTGGACTTAACTCAACAACCTGTCCTACATATGCACTAAGATCAGATGATGTATAGATAATTGTACCTAGATCATCACAGTTAGTTAATAAATAGTTTGGTGCAGGATTACATTCTTCACATGTATCATATGCTTGTAGTACAACTACATCAATAGCACAATCACAATCAACAACACTATCAACTATCCAACAATTATCATGACCAGCTATTTGTACTACTTGTCCAAGTACAGCATATGGAGATAGTGATTGAGCTGTTGTATAAATTGGATCTAATAATCCATTACAATCTACAAGTTCAAAACACTGAGAAGGACATAAACCATCTACACAATCTCCGTGGTTTACAATAGTAAGGTTTGGTCCTGGAGAAGGATTTGTAAAGGGATATACCTTAGAACAATCTTTCCAATAACCATTGATCATTGTGCTTACTGGATTACCATCACAGTCTACATAATCTACTTTTGCATTTCCAATTATTTCATAGCACTGACAGTCACATGTACACGGAGTATCCCCATCTACAACAACTGTAACAGCATTACTACAATCAGCTGCCAAAGTAACCATGTAGCAGTCAAATCCAAGATCAGCATCTACTTGTATTAGTGCACTACCTCCAACATATGCAGATAAATCCGTATCAGTTGTAATTGGTGGAACACTTCCATCACATGCATATAAAGAGTAACATTGTGTTACACAATCTGGACAAAAACCAGGTTCTTCACCACCACATGGAGTTTCATAGTTTGTTGTACTATCAAATGTATAATTTGATGGTGTAAAACTAGGTACAGTATTTAAATTACCATAATTAGTTCCATTTATTGGACTAGCTGGATTAGTGGCATCTCCTCTAAAAATTCTATAACATTGATTTGATAGACTAACATATTGATCAGTTATTGGATCATAGCCTTGTGTGCTTGGCACATTAATTCCAGTATATATACTAATACCTTCATTAGGGGCAAATGTTGTCCCATCAAATCTAAAATATAGAATGTTCCCTCCACAGCAGGGTTCAAAACCAAACCATGATGCAGAGAATCCAGGAGGATTTGGAGGAGGTGGTACTGACATTATGTAGTTGTTTTATATCTATCTTTTCCCCAAACTTGATTGGTTTGAGATACTGTTGCTAATGTTTTTCTTTGTTTAAGTCCAGCTTCATAAGAAGTAATACATTTTGAACATACTGTTTTACCATCTTTTGCTGTTCTCTTTTGGCATCCACAAGACATTTTATTTTTACAATTTGGACAAGTTGCCATAAGTTGTTGGTTTTAAATAAGTTAACAATTAATACAATCCATTTTATTAAGAAGTTTCCAAGCATAATTATAAAGGGACATTCCCTTCTGTGGTTCATGACAGAATTCCACTTTAGACTTAGCAGCTTCTAAATACATTTTAATAAGATTAAGTTCTTCTAGTTTCTGTTTAATCTTAAATGGTGGATCACAATCTGCTAAATCTAGTCTACACAGAATGTTATAATATCTATTTAGTGCTTTAGTAATTCTCATATGATTGTATTCTACATATACTACATCATTTGGAGAAACACTGTATTTAATAATATAAATGCCATCTGGAATATCTACATATTCAGTTCCACAATTTGATGTTTGCAAATTGAGATTACATGCAGTGATATTCTCAATAAACCCTGAAGATACATCTAATTGTACAGAATGTTGAAAACCAGGAACAGTAATATTTAACTGCTCACACACTACAGGAATTAGATCTGTATAAACACTAGTATCCATTATAGTTAGGATACATGGGTTCATTACTGTAGGAACTTCTAAACTTAATACGTGATTAGCCATAGGAATTTAATAAAAAAGGGGATAGGAGTATTTAACTCTTCTCCCCTTTAGATTTTTGAGTTTAGTTATCTTAGCAAGAAACTACATTGTAAGGATTGTACACAGGAAGTGTAGGGAAGTTCACAGGAACATCACATACAGTTTCACATGCAAATGCTTCAATGTCACAAGTGTTACCACAACCTTCTAACCAGCCTTCAACATCTGTAGCAAATTGTGCTAAAACATTTTGTGAGAAAATAGTTAGTGCATATTGATCATTATCAAATGTACCAGTTGGGTTATTAAAGCGTGGTACATTGTGGATAAGTACGTATCTGTAGTATAAACCACCTCGGTCAACTGAACTAACAATTTGGTTTCCTTGAGTAATCTCACGGATACGTAGATCAGTTGCTAAGAAGTTTTGTCTGTAAGATTCAGAAAGAGTAAGTTCTCTAAGAACTGTCTCACCAAGACCTTGTACTTGAAGACCAGCACACTCAGTAACAACACAAAGAGTTGTAAATGCACATGGATCACCATTAAGATCTACTTCAGAAGCAT
>JACCDP010025377.1_pt1 | contig 47342 bp, 39 predicted proteins | sample 7445841 | NCBI WGS metagenome assembly JACCDP01 (sample SAMN15323441, study PRJNA562643) | freshwater metagenome | isolation source: river surface water | place: USA:Blue River Watershed | collected 2017-08-17
ATCCTCCGCCGCGGCGAGCGCGGCGGCGGACTCGGCGCGGGTGCGCTGCGCCAGTGCGGCCTCCCGCGCCGCCTCGGCGGCCTTCACGCGGGCCTCGGCCTGCGCCTGCAGGCGCACATCAAGGAAATCGGCGCCGCCCGCCTCGATGACGGCGAGCACGGTCTGGCCGGCCACGACCTCGGCGCCGGCCTTCCAATCGATGCGCCGCAGCTGCCCGGCAACCGGCGCGGTGATGACATAGCGGTTCTTGACCCGGGTCATGCCCTCCTCGTCCACCGTCACGACCAGCGGCCCGCGACGCACCGCGGCCAACTCGACGGGAGCGGCCTCGGGCCAGAGTCCGGCGACGATGAGCGCGACAAGCGCCACGGCGCCGAACCACGGCAGGCGACGCCGCCAGGCGGGTGCGCCGGACCGGACGGCGGGCTGGGAGGGGGACTGGGCGGCGGGCTTCATGAAGGGAGGTTGACGGGGACGGAGGTCAATCGGCGACCTTGAGGGCGCTCACCAGATCGATCTCGGCGAGCTTGCGGGCGGCGAACACGGCCGACAAGACCGACGCCGTGGCGACGACGAGGACGGCGAAGGCGTAATTGGCCGGGGTGAGCACGAGCGGCAGGCGCACCGTCTCGGTGTTGACGGTCGTGATGATGCCAGCGGCGAAGACCGAGCCGATGAGCAGCCCGAGCGGTAACGCGACCAAGGTGAGGATGACGAGTTCACCGACGAGCACGGCGCCGACCTCGCCGCGAGTGAAGCCTAGCACGCGCAACGTGGCGAGCTCGCGGGCACGTTCCGAAAGCGAGATGCGGGCGCTGTTGTAGATGATGCCGAACGCCACCACGGTGGCGAAGAACGAGTAGATTTTCTGCAGGAGGCCGATGCTCTCGGCGGTGGTCTTGCGGAACCCGTCGCGCAGCGCGTCCTTGATCATGCAGCCGCCGATGCGCGGCGTCTCCTTCACCGCGGCGACGAACTCGCCCCAGCGGGCCTTGTCGACCACGACGTGCGCCCCCGAGATGCGATCGCCTTCCAGCATGAGCCGATTGAGGGCGTGCCGCTCCATGTAGGCGGCGGTGCCCGCGAAATCCTCGGCGAGGCCGACCACGGGAAGCTCGATCTCGCGGTCACGGCCTTCGAGCACGCGCGCCACGACGGTGTCGCCCGGCTGAAGCCGCATCACCTCGGCGAGTTTGGCCGACATGATGATGCCGCGTTCCGGCAGGCGCAGCTGGCGCGGCTGCGCGTCGATCACCCGGCTGAGCGTGCCCTCGGCGGGCAGGCCCTGCAGGAGCAACCTGCGGGTGATCGCGCCGGACTTCAGTTCCACTTGCACGAAACGGAAAGGCTCGGCCCGCACCACACCGGGCAGGTGGCGGAAGTCGTGGAGCCCCCGCTCAGGGCCGGGCTCGACGAGCGAGAGCGTCACGGTCTGGCGCTGGATCACGTCCCATTGGAAATCGATCACGTACGCGATCCCGTCACGGAACGAGTTCGGCACGATCAGGATCCCGGTGGCGAGGGCGAGCGCGAGGCAGGTGAGCGCGCTGCGCACGGGCCGGCGCTGGATGTTGCGGAACGCCATGCGCAGGGAGGGGCCCGACCAGCGGGCGAAACCGAACCGCTCGAAGAGAGAAGGACGGTAGCGGGCCGGCGGTTCGGGACGCATCGCCTCGGCCGGTGGCAAACGCACGGCGCGCCGCACCGCCCCGGCCACCCCGGTGAAGGCCGCCGCCGCGCTCACGGCCGCGGCAAGGCCGAGGACGCCGTAGTCGACGCGGAACTCGAGCGAGGGGAAACGGAAGAACAGGTGGTACATGTCCACCAGGAGTCCACCGAGCACGATGCCGCCGGCCGCCCCGAGCACCACCCCCGCCGCCACGATCCCGAGGGAAAACTTGAAATAGTGCGCGCCGATCTGGCGGTTCGAGAAACCACAGGCCTTGAGCATCGCGATCTGCTCCCGCTGCAGCGCGATCTGCCGGCTCATCACCGAATTGGTCATGAACGCGGCCACGCTGAGGAACACCAGCGGGAAGGCGATCGCCAGCCCCTCGAGGATGCGGATCTCGTCGTCGAGCCTGCGGTGCGACGGATGGTCGATCCGCCCATACGCACCGCGTCCGCCGTAGGACTGGAGGATGCGATTCAGGGCCGCGATCACCCCGCCCTCCGAAGCCCCGGGCGCCAGCGTGAGCGCGACGGAGTTGAACGCCCCGTACAGCTGGAACGCCGTCGCGAGTTCGCGGTAGGGCATCCAAAACACGCCGTAGGTGCGGTTGTCCGGCAGCGCCGCCCCGGGCGGCGCCTCGAACACAAACTCGGGGGAAAGCACGATCCCGGAGATGCGGAAGGTCTCCTTGGTCCCGTTCAACAGGGCGGAAATCGTGTCGCCGGGCCGGAGTCCATGCGCCTCCGCGAAAGCCTCGCCCACCGCCAGTTCGCCACGGGAGGCGCGGCCCTCCGGCAACCGGCCGGCGCGGACGTGCAGGCGGTTCAGGCGCGGCTCGCCGCGCTCGGGGAGGGAATTGATCAGGCCGACCGCCGGCTCGGCCAGTCCCGGCACGTCCAGCGTCACCTGCACCGCGATGCCCGTCTCCACTTGCGCCACCCCGGGAATCGCCGAGAGCTCGGCCTCGACCGAATGCGGCGCGCGCTTCAGCCGGGCAAAGACCTCGGCGAACCGGTTACCGCTGTAGTACTCGTCGCGCGTCGTCGACAGCGAGAGGATCAACGACCGCGTCATGATCATCATCGCCAGCCCGCAGGCCATCACCAGCGCGACGGCGAGCGCCTGGGTCAAGAGCGCCCGCAGGTCGCGGCGCAGTTTGCGGTCGAGCATGCTCATCGCGGGACCGTCGTCACCAGGCGAGGTCGCGCACGGCGCCGCGCGTGGCGTTTTCCCGCGCATGCACGATCCGTCCGTCGGATAGCGTGAACACGCGGTCCGCCATGTCGGCGAGGATTGCGTTGTGCGTGATGATGACGGCGAGCGTGCCGAGGTCGCGGTTGATGCGCTCGATCGCCTCCAGGACGGTGATGCCGGTGTGGACGTCGAGGGCCCCGGTGGGCTCGTCGCACAGGAGAACCTCGGGACGCTTGGCGATCGCGCGCGCGATCGCGACGCGTTGCTGCTCGCCACCCGAAAGCTGCGCCGGGAAGTGGTCCAGGCGGTCGGCGAGATCGACCATCGCGAGCGCCTCCTCGGGCGCCATCGGGTCGCGGCAGATTTCCGTGATGAGCGCCACGTTCTCCCGGGCGGTCAGGCTCGGGATCAGGTTGTAGGCCTGGAAAACAAAGCCCACCGCGTCGCGGCGGAAAAGCGTGAGGGCGGCCTCGTCCATGCCAGCGAGGTCGCGGCCGCGGTAACGCAGCGCGCCGCTGGTCGGCGAATCGAGCCCGCCGAGCTGGTTGAGCAGCGTCGACTTGCCGCTGCCCGACGCGCCCAGCAGCACGATGAGTTCACCGGCGAAAAGATCGAGGTCGACGCCCGCGAGCGCCGTCACCGCCGCGGTGCCCTCGCCGTAGATGCGCGCCATGCCCCGCACCTGGTACACCGGCTCGCCGTTTCGCCCCGCGCCGGACGCGGTCGAAGGTGAAGCGGGAGTGGAGGTCGGCATGGAAAGGAAGCGCGAACCAATCCCGAAGCCGCCGGCGGCGCAACCGGCAATGCTCGCGCAACGTAGCCACAAGGCGGATGCACCTGCCGCCCGGCCGACGAAATCTTCCAGCTCGGCAAGCGGCCGACTTTCCACGAGTTGAACATCCGCACCGCGAACTCCCCTCACCCGCCATGCCCCGCACGTCCCATCCCCTGCCCCGTCGGACTTTCCTGCAACTGGCTGCACTGATCCCGCTCACGGCCGCGCCGCTGCCAGCGCTGGAGCCGGTCCGGCGGACGGGCGGTCCGTTTTTGCGGCCCGCCCTGAACGTCTACTCTTTTCTCGAGCCGCTGAACGAGAACGCCAAGGACGCCGCCAAGGGCATCGATCTTTTCGGCGTGTGCGACTTTTGCGCGCGCCTGAACATCGAGGCGATGGACATCACGGGTTACTTCCTCCCGGGTTACCCCAAGGTGCCGACCGACGCGTTCATCAGCCGGCTCAAGCGTCACGCGCACGCCCGTGGCGTCGTGATCAACGGCACCGGCATCCGCAACGACTTCACCCATGCCGACCGTTCGGCGCGCGCGAACGGCGTGCAATTGACGAAGGATTGGATCGAGGTCGCGGCCCGCCTTGGGGCGACGGTGATCCGCGTGTTCGCGGGACCGCAAAAGCCGTTCAACGACTGGCGGGTCGCCGCGGGTGGCGCGAAGCGAGACGAGGTCGAGAAGTGGATGGCCGACGACTTGCGCGCCTGCGCGGAGCACGGGGAGAAGTTCGGGGTCTTGGTGGGCGTGCAGAACCACGGGGACTTTCTCAACACCGGAGCCGAACATTTGAGCCTCCTCCGGAGGGTCGACCACCCTTGCTGCGGCGCGCTGGTCGACACTGGAAAATACCTCACCGCCGACTCCTACGCCGACATTGCCCTGATCACGCCGCACGCGGTCGGCTGGCAGATCAAGGAGACCCTGGGGAGCTCACTGAAGTCACCGCAGGCCGATTTCAAACGAATGATGCGCATCATCGCCGACGGCGGCTACCGCGGCTTCGTGCCGATCGAGACGCTTTCGATGGGGCGCAAGGACTACGACCCCGCCACCGAGGTGGCGAAGGTACTCAAGGGAATGCGCGAGGGCATCGCCGCGCTCGGGTAAGAACCGCGCGACCGCGCGCGGAACGTAGGCGAATGTTGGCCGGGCCCAAGGGCCGAAGCTTGGAATGGATCACCTGCTTTCGTCGGCCTTCCCCTTCCGCTTCCCTTTTCTTTCCCGAACCGGCTCGCCGGCTTTTTGCGCCTTCGGCGGCCTCGGGTCTTGGTCGGAGACCTTGTAAACGAGCGGCGGCAGCAGCACGGGCGTCTCGAGCCTTCCGCGGTGAACCTCGATCAGGCTGAAGATGTCGTCCTTGTCGTCCGTGTTCACCAGGGTGAAGTCCGCACCCCTGGCGCCGCCGTGGCGCAGCACGGCGTCCTCCACCGTGACCGTCTCATGGCGCCATTCCCGATCACCCGTCCCCGTGACGGCCAGCGCGGTCTTCATGCCGGCGGAACCGGCATCATAGTCGAGCCGCCACGATGAACCCGCCGTGGCGTCGTACCAAACGACGGTCATCGATATTACCTGGGGCCCGCCGCCCTGGGAGAAACCCTCGTGCAGCCTGAAGTACATGGCGTCCTTGCCGGACGCGCGTTCGAAGCCGCGGGCGAAGCGGGAGTAGATGGGGGACATCTTCGTGATCGGCCCACCAACGCGCCAAAGGGGTATCGAGGTGGTGTCGGGGTCGATCTGCTGGAGGAAACGTCCGTAATTGTCGGGCCAGATGTCCCAGCCGACGTCGTTGAAGCCCCGCTGCGTGTCGCGTTGCCGCACCTGCCCCAACAAAAGGGCGTTCCGGTCATCCACCGCGGCGCCGTACTTCGCGTAGGCGGCGACGATTTTTTCCATGCGCGCCACGTTACCCGGCGAGGCGGACCCGAACTCCGTCTCGGGATAAGCCGCGGTGTCGGCGGCATCGAGCCCCTTGTGCAGGGCGCAGAAGGCGCCGGTGGCGGTCTCGGGCCGGACCTGTCCCGCGTAGCGATTGAAGAAGTGGAAGGCGTAGTCGAAGCCCTGCTCCTTGCAGGCCTCCATCGCGCTGGAAGAGATATCCCAGATGCTCTGGCCGCCCTGCAGGCCGGTGAGGGCGCCCCAGTAGAAGCTGAGCGGAACGTTCAGTTGATACCATGCGCGCTGCCACGTCTGGTCCATCTCCGAGCGCGCGAAGAGCGGTGTGCCCGTGGCGGCCACGAGACGCGGCTCCCAGGTCTGGATCTTGCTCCGCTCCCCGCTCAAGTGATGCCCGCGCCCGCTGCCGGCGATCTTGATCCCGAGGCCCCCCTCGGCGTTGGCCATCACCCAATTCCACTCGGTCGCGAAGCCGCGTCCCCCAACCATGTCCTCGCCCGGAGCAACGTGATTGAACAATAGGCTGATCTGGGGCTCCCCGGGAACCCGCTGGAAAGTTTTCACGAAAACCTCGAACGCCCACAGGCGGAACTCCCGCCATGCCGGCGATCGGACGGGTAGCTCGTACTGCTTCTCAAGCACCTCGCCCTTGTAGGCGCACTCGTCACCGGTGCACCCCGTCTTCACCTGGATGAATGCGATGCGCTCCTGCTTATCCTTCGGGAACGTGCGGATGTGTTTCCCGAGTTCCGTGATGAGGCGCTCGAAGAATTTCCGGTAGGCGGGGGACGGATAGTACGGATAGACCGGCCAAGCGTCGTGCATCTGGCCGTCGGTCTTCACCGCGGGCACGCCCTGCTGGTAAATCCACGCGGGCGCATCCGGCCCCACGCCGATTGAGAGGTAGATGTACTGGTTCTTCGCGACGGCGCTTTCCATCGCGCGGTCCAACGCACTCCAGTCGAAGACGCCGGGAACGGGCTCGATTCCGGCCCAATCCTGATTGAACGCCAAACCCTTGAGGAACGGATAGTCCTTGGGGTCGTACGCGTTGCCCCGGTCCCACACCCCGAACGAAGACGGGGGCGGCGTGGCGCGCAGCGGGCACAGGAGAGCGAATAAGCCGACAACCCCAAGGGCTTTGGCGGAACGAGCGATGAGGTGGCGAATCACGTGCATGGTAGGTGCGAGAGGAGATGCTGGAAAATTCGCCTGTGGCGCGGGCGCGCGTCCCTGGTGATCGCAAGGCTGCGATCCGAACGTAGCGATCGAAACCTGCCAGAATGAGGCGCGTGCAAGCGATGCGGATTTCGTTCGTCGACCAGCGGCTGCCGGCGCAACGCGGCCTTGCGTCGTCGTCGACGTTGCCGCCCTGTATCCGTTAACCGCGAAACTGCCGCGTGCGTCCAGCTTCAGTTCGGGCGCAGCGGATCGTACACTTCGTCGAGCGGCGCCACCGGCGGCAGGAACGAACCCGGGGCGGCGTTCTTGAGCTCGGCCTCAATCTCGCCCACACGCCGCTCTGACTTGGCGAGGAGCGAGGTTTGTTTCGCCAATTGCTGACGCAGGGAGGCCTCGGTGCCGTTGTCGGCTCCGCGGCGTTTCGCGACCGTGAGCCACGCGAGCGCCTCGGCGTAGTCGCGCTTCACCCCGCGGCCGTTGGCGTGCGCGGCGCCAAGATTGAAGAACGCCTCAGGCTCGCCGGCCGCGGCGGCGGCGCGGAAGTAAGCGACCGCACGTGCCGGATCGCGAGCGGCGCCGTTTTCCCCGCGCGACAGCAGAAAACCGAGGCGGAAGGCAGCCGGGCCGTGGCCAACCCGGGCCGACTTCTCCAAGAGCGAGAGGGCGCGCGCGTCGTCCCGCGGAAGACCGTCACCCCGCAGCAGCAATTCCCCCAGCGCGGCCTCCGCGCGGGGGTTGCCCTTGGCCGCGGCCGCCTCGAGCTCGCGGACGTCGGACCACGTCTCGGACTTGGACCCGACCGTGGACAAAAGCTTTGGCGCGGAATCGGCGGTCCGCGTCTCGGCCGCGGACAGGTGATCGGCGGGCGTCAAAGTACTCGCGAGGAGGGCGAGTGCCAGAAGGCCGGTCGCGCGGACAGGCGCTGAGTAAATGGCGGTAACAGAACCGGAAGGTACGGCGGTCGAAGTCATGGCGGAAGGCGATCGATGGCGCTTATCCGACCCGACCGGAACCGAAAAGTGCCTACCCGGCGCGGTTCCGCCGCACCGGGAGGGATGAGAGAGCTGGTGTCACATATGGCGTGTGACACATCAAGTGAGAGGGAGTGAGGGAAAGTGGCATCACCCTTTTTCATCATCCGTGCCTTCTGCGACATCCGCTGTGAGCCCCCGAGCGTTTTGAAACGCATGCGGTCGTCGCTGTTCCTGCATCGGCCGGGGTCGCCGGACCCAACTACCAACGAACCGCATTTATCCGTGTCGATTCGTGCGCATCCGTGGTTGATCCCGCGCGGAGCAGTTCGGAAACGCCTTCGGCTGTCGCGGCAACGGCATGGTCCGCGGCAGCAGCCGCGGCTACACCAGACAGGGCGATAGCGAGCCTTAGGGAATTCCGAGTGTTCCGTGGGCCAGCCTCACAGTGTAACGAAGTACCTTCCCAGCCTGACATGCCCCGGGGAAGGCCCCCTAATCTGCGGCTGCGTTACTCGGCGGCTTCGCCGGTGACGGTCGCGCCGCCGGTCACGTTCACCTTCTCGAGGACGGCCTTCTGGATCTTCTCGGCGAGCTCGGGCTTTTCCCGGAGCGCGAGCTTGGCGGCGTCGCGACCCTGGCCGACGAGATTGCCCTCGAAGGCGATCCAAGCGCCCTTTTTCTCGAGGATACGGTGCTCGATACCGAGGTCGAGGAGCGAGCCCAGCTTCGAGATGCCCTCGTCGTACATGATGTCGAATTCGCACTCGGTGAACGGCGGCGCGACCTTGTTCTTCACCACTTTGATCTTGGTGCGGTTGCCCACGACCTTGCCTTCGGGCGTCTTGATCTGGTCCTTGCGGCGGATGTCGATACGGATGGAAGAGAAGAACTTGAGCGCGCGGCCGCCGGAGGTGGTCTCGGGGTTGCCGAACATCACGCCGATCTTCTCGCGGATCTGGTTCGTGAAAATGCAGATGCAGTTGGTTTTGCTGACCACGGCGGTGAGGCGGCGCATCGCCTGGCTCATGAGGCGGGCCTGCGCGCCGACGGTGGCATCGCCCATCTGTCCATCGAGCTCGGCCTTGGTTGTGAGGGCGGCGACGGAATCGAGCACGATGACATCGATGGAGTTGGAGCGGATGAGCGTCTCCATGATGTTCAGGGCGTCCTCGCCGGAGTCGGGCTGGGAGACGAGGAGGTCGTCGAGTTTCACGCCAACGACGCGGGCGTACTTGGGGTCGAGGGCGTGCTCGACATCGATGAAGGCGGCGAGGCCGCCGCGCTTCTGGGCCTCGGCGATGACGCTGAGACAGAAGGTGGTTTTACCGGACGACTCAGGCCCATAGATCTCGATGATGCGGCCCTTGGGGAGGCCGCCGACGCCGAGGGCGAGGTCAACGGCAAGCGAGCCGGTGGTGAGGGTCTCAACCTTCATCTTCTGGGCATCGCCCAGGCGCATGATGGAACCCTCGCCGAACTGTTTGGTGATGGAGGAGACGGCCAGCTCGATGTTCTTCTCACGCGCGGCATCGGTGGCGGTGGCAGTGGCGACGGCGGTGGCGGCGGTCTTGGCGGGAGCGGGACTGGCTTTGGACATGACGGGGACGTTGCGGTTATGGTGGTTTGTTGAAAATCGGGCGGGCGGAGAACTGAGGCGCGGCCCCGGGGAGGGGCAAGAACGGCCTGCCCCATGATTTGGGGCGAAACCGGCCTTGGATGCCCGAAAGCGGATAGTGTTCACCTGAACACGTCAAGCCTCCCTTGGCGTTTTTGGCGGGCTAGGGCCGGTCAGGAAGTGCCCGGCTTGAAGGCGACGGCGAAGTAAACAGCCCCGAGAATGAGCAGGAAGCTGACGCCGTAGTTCCACGTGAGACGCTCGCCCAGCACGAGCCAGGCGAAAACCACGAAGACCCCGAGCGTGATGACCTCCTGCATGATCTTCAGCTGGTAACCCGTGAGCCCCTGGGCGTAGCCGATGCGGTTGGCGGGCACCATGAAGCAGTACTCGAAGAACGCGATGCCCCACGAGAGGAGGATCACGAACCAGAGCGAGCGGCCCTCGAAGGCCTTCAGCTTGAGCTGGCCGTACCACGCAAAGGTCATGAAGATGTTGGAGGCGAGCAGGAGCAGGAAGGTTCTCATCGGGATGGGGGAAGAGAAGAAGGCCTCCAGATGCTACGAACCCGGAATGAGGGACAGGCTATTGTGGAGGAGGGAAAGGGAGGGTGAAAGGGAAAGGCCGGCGGCGCGCCGAGGTGTTTACGCGGCCAATTTTGGTTGGGGCGACCGCAGGGAGCCTCTTTTCCCGGCGCAGCCCGGGACGACCACCTCTCTGCTGTACCCAAGAATCGTCTCCGTTCGGAACGGCTCACCTCGATCGCGCCACTTTCTCCTTCATCTGCACCCTCCGCGAAATCCGCGGAGAAAATCCGCCGGCCTTCACGATCCCGCTCTTGCTGTTTCACTCCGACCGTTGGCTCCTGCCATTCGGACACCCGAGCGCCTCCCTGCTTTTTATCCGCGGCATCAGTGAAATCCACGGTCAAAAACGCGGGTCGATTCAGTAATACCTTCGGTCGTCGCAGATCCGGCATGGTCCGCGGCTGCCAGCCGCGGCTACACCAAGCCCGGCTGATCCGTGTCCATCCGTGTCTATCCGCGGCTGGTCCATCGCGGAGCTGTGCCGAAGCACCTCACGGCCATCTTTGCGGCCAATCCGGCGCCGGACTTCGACAAAGGAAAACTCGCTGGGACGGCGGCGGGCTTGCGGCCGCGAAACGCACGGCTTCGGCTCGGCCCATGCACGCCGAGGAAGAGGCCCGCCGGGCCATCGACGCCGCCCATGCCGCCGATCCCAACCGCACGCCGGACGGGCGGCCGGCCGAATTGGTTTACGCGGATCGCATGGAGGCCTGGGTCGTGCGGTTGAACTCCGCAGCCCCGACGCTGCTCCGGCTCGCCGCGCGTTGCCAGCACCTCGAACGCTGGCAGGTGCCTCGCGCCACCTTTCCGGAGGGCCGGCCTGGCTATCTGGCGTGGCGCCGCTCCCTCTACACCCGCCAAGCGGAGCGCGCCCGCGAGTTGCTCCTTGCCGCAGGCATCGACTCTTCCGCCGCCGCCGAGGTCGCTATGTGGGTCGCCAAGGAAGGGCTCCGCCGCAATCCGGGTACTCAGGCCCTGGAGGACGCCGCGTGCCTCGTGTTCCTCGAAAACGAGATCAGCGCCTTCGCGGCGGCCCATGCCGATTACCCGCGGGAGAAGTTCATCGAGATCCTGCGCAAGACCTGGCGTAAAATGAGCCCCGCCGCCCACGCCGCCGCCCTTACGCTGAGTTTGCCACCTGCGATCGCGGAACTGGTCCGCGCCGCCACGTCGGAGCAAACCGGTTCAAGAACGGGCAACTGACCTCACCCTACCCGGCCGACGGCCCCCTCCGGTTCAACGCCCGGGCGGAGCCAGCCGCAGATCGATCCGCAACGCGGCGAGGGCTAGGTTCAGGTCGCGGATGAAGGCGAGGATGCTTCCGATCAACGCCGCCACGGCCGCGGCGAAAACCAGGACCACGCCGCCACCGACGCGCAGCTCCAGCAGCACACCGAGAAACAGCATCAGGATCAGCACCCCCGCGAGGAGCGCCGCGACCGCCGCGAGCGTGATGGAAAGCCGCAGGATGGAGGCGCGACGCGTCAGGATCTCAGCCTGTGCCCGCAGCAACCCGGCGTGCGCGGCCTCCGGCCCCGCCGCCAGCTCGCGCACCAGCCCCCGCGTGCGATCAACCACCCGGCCGAAACGGTTGGTGAAGGTCAGCAACAGCATGCCCACGCCCGAGATCAAAATCACCGGCCCGATGGCCAGCTGCAGAATGGGGACCAACTCGGTCAGCGAATGGTTTTGCACGGACGCAACCTACGCGCCCGCCACCGCCTGCCCAGCCGCCAGCACCCTTTTTCCGTGGCCTTCCTCCACGCCGTCCGGCCACTTTCGGGGGCCGTGACGCCCGCCGCTTACATCGACCGCCATCCCGCATCGCTCCTGCGGCGCCTCCGGCAGCTGGTCGGTATCCCGACGGTCAATCCGCCGGGCGAGAACTACGACCGCATCACCGCGCTCCTCACCCGTGAGCTGCGGGCCGTGGGGCTGTCCGCCGACCGCCATCCGGTGCCGGCCTCCCTCGCGCGCAAAACCCTGCCCCGCGAGCAACTCGCCTACCCCCGTTTCAACGTCCTCGGCCAGCTCAAGACCCGCGGAGCGCGCCGCACCGTGCACTTCAACGCCCACTACGACGTCGTGCCCGTCTCGGGCCGCTGGCGTCACGGCGACGCCTTCAGCGGACGCGAGCAGGGCGGCTGGGTCTACGGCCGCGGCACGGCGGACATGAAGGGCTCGATCGCGAGCCTGCTGCTCGCGCTGGAGGCCCTCCGCGCCACGCGTACGTCGCCACTTCTGAACGTTGAGGTTTCGTTCACCGCCGACGAGGAGACCGATTCCACGCTTGGCTCCGGTTGGCTCGTGCGTCACGCGCCCATCTCGCCCGACTACGCCGTGGTGATGGAGGGCGGCGAAGGACGCACCGTGTGTTGCGGACACAACGGCACGCTCTGGCTCGAGGTCACGGTGCAAGGCCGCGCGGCCCACGGCTCCACGCCGGAAAAAGGCGTGAACGCCCTTGAGGGCATGGCGGTGCTCCTCCGCGCCTTCGAAGCCTATAAGGCCACGCTCGCCGGACGCCCGTGGCGCACCCCGGAAGGCCGCGTGCAACGGCCCACCGTCAACCTCGGCGGGGTCTTCCACTGCGGCATGGGGGCGAAGATCAACACCGTGCCCGCGGAGGCGACGTTCACCATCGACCGCCGCGTGCTGCCTCGCGAGGACCACGCCGCCGCCGAACGCGAGCTGCGCGCGTTCCTCGCCGCCGCCGCGCGCTCGATCCCTCGCTGCCGTGTCTCGGTGCGGAAGATCTCGGAGAACTACTCCTCGTTCTCGTCGCCCGACCATCCGTTCTTCACCGCCATGGCGCGCTGCGTCACCGCCGTGCGCGGCGAACGCACCCGGTTCAACGTCTCGACCGGATTCAACGACATGCACTTCTTCGCACACCACCTGCGCATCCCGACCCTGGGCTACGGTCCGGGCGGTGAATCCTGCCACGGCGTCGACGAACGCGCGCAGCTCAGCGAGCTCCTCGCGAGTGCGAAGATCTACGCCGCGCTGCTCACGTCGTTCGACGGCGCCGAGACCGGCCGACCCAAGGCGCGCGCCTGACGCCGCCCTTCAGCGTCCGCAGCAGACTTTGAATTTGCGGCCCGAGCCGCAGGGGCATGGATCGTTGCGCCCGGCTTTGGGCGCGGTCTTCGCCGAGGCGGGGCCATTGCGCACATTGCGCGTGTAGAGCCAGCGGCCGTCGACGCGGGCGAACTCCGCCTTCTCGTGCAGCGCCTGCTCGCCTTGCTCGGTCGCGTAATAAGCCGAGAAATCGACGAACGCGGCGTCGGGCGACGCCCCCGGCTCGTGCGCGTGCACGACCAGGCGCGTCCACGGGATCTCGGCGGCGTCGCCGTCGTCGACGTACGGCTTGCGCGACGTCGGCCGGTAGGTGACGTGCAGGTAACGCCAGTCGTGAGCCACATGCGCGGTGAAGCGCGAGCGCATGAGCTGCTCCGCCGTCTCCGCCGGCTGCTGGCCGTTCAGGCGCGGACCGCAGCAGGATTCGTGATTGCGGCCCGTGCCGCACGGGCAGGGCTGGCCGGCCGAGGGCTTCGGCAGGCCGGTGGGAACGCTGGGTTTCGTCGACATGGGAACCTGCCCCTATGCTCAGTCGGTCTTTTTGTTCGAACGAGAGCGTCCGCGGCGGGCGGGCCTCCGACCTTCTCCGGCCGGTTTGTCGCCGGCCTCATCGTCGGCGGAGTCCGCATCCTCTTCGCCTTTTTCGTCCTCGTCGCCGGCCGCCTTGGCGGCGCGGACATTGAGCCAAAGTTCACCCTTGCCGCTCCGGTTGAACCAGAACTGCTCGGTGCCCTGGCCGAAGTAAACGGGCTTCTCGCGGGGTTTCTCCGGTAGCTTGAGACCGGCGGCCACCAGCGAGGCGACCAGTTCCTCGGCGGGCTTTTCGAGTTTCCCGGCGAGGCGCTCCACCGAAGCGGCGATGCCGCCGGTGCGGGTCTCCTTCAGGAACGGGCGGATTATCCCGAATAAAGCCACGGCGTCGGGCGCGGGCGCCGCGGGTTGAGCAGCGATATCCGGCGTTTCCACGAGCGGAGCGGGAGCGACGGCGGCGTCCGTGCCAGCGGCGGTTTCGAGCGCGGGCTGCACGCCGGGCTCCGCTGGGGGAGCGGGCGGGGGCGTCTGCTCTCCGGTCGGCGCCGGATCTCCGTCTTGCTTCTCGCGGCCGTTGATCCAGAGCCCGCCGCGCGAATCCAGATTCAGCCACCACTGCTCAGCACCGATCTCGGTGTGGACCGGCTGATCACCCGGGGTCGCGGGCATGGTGAGCCCGAGGGCACCGAAAGCCGCCTTCAGGTCGGCTTCCTTGACGCGCAGCGCGCGGGCGAGGAACCCGAGGCTGCCGGAGCCGCCGGGGCCGCGGCGGTTGCGCCGCAAATACGGTCGGATCTTCTCGATGAGCGCCGGGCCCTCCGGGAGGGGTTGCGGCGCGGGCCGGGAGGACTCGCCACCGGGAGCCTCCGCCGGCTTGCGTTCGCCAGCTTCCACCGGAGCGACTCCTTCCGCGGGTACGGGGGCCGGCTCAGCCGGGGGCGGCTCGATCCGCGTGCCTTTGACCGCCTTGAAGATCTGCCGCGGCTTTTCCTTCGTGTTGATCCACAACTCGCCGCGGCGGTTGATGTTCAGCCAGTAGAGATCACCGTCGTACTCGAGGTGCTCGACCGCCGAATCCTCGTCGGCTGGCATCACAAAGCCGCACTCGACCAGCGCGCCCTTCACATCGTCCTCGGACTGGTCCCATTTCTTCGCGAGGTACTCGACCCCGACCGACATCCCCGGCCCGCGCTGGTTGCGGCGCATGTGGGGGCGGATCGCCTCGAAGAACGTCGGCAACTCCTCCTCCTCGGCCGCGGTAAGCTTGTCCCAATCGTCCTCCGGCTCCTCGGCCTCGGGCTCGCCGTCGCGCGAGGTATCGACCAGCTTCCGCAGGCCCTCCTCCGCGGCGGACTTGTCCTCGATGAAGCCCGTCGAACGCTCCTCTGCCGCGGCCTCGGAGGCCGGGCTCGCGGCGGCGCGGAACTTGGCCTCGAACTCGGCCCGCAGCTTCTCGGCCTCGGCCTTAGCGGCGGCCGCGGCGGCGTCCTCCAGCGTCCAGTCCCGCTGCGTCGAGCGACGCGCAAGCCCCGTGAACGCCAAGGCGTTGTCCGGAGGCGTGAGGTAGTGGATGATCTCCCACTCCTCGCGTCCCAGATCGTTCAGAAATTTCTCCAGCATCGCGGGGCTGGCGAAACCGCCTTTGCCGCTCGTGATGACTTTGTATTCCCAGTGTGGCATGTGATTGACCCGCGCCGGGCGCGGAATGACCAGAATCCGCGAGGCACCCACGGTTGCCGAGCACGAAATGGTCCGTTTCCCCACGCGGCGCGTCCGGGCTTCCTTCCGGCCGCCATCGGTCACCATACTTAACCTCTTCCGCCGCTTGCACCGTCGCGCCCTCGCTTACCTCGCCTTGATCCTTTCCGCCGCACCAGCCGCGGCGGCCGCCGCGCCCGCGGTCTTGAACGAGATCGTGGTCTCGGCCGCGCGGGCCCCGCAGCCCGCCGAGCACGCGGCGGCGACGGTCCGGGTGCTCACGGCGGAGGAACTCTCCCGCGGGCCGTCGGCCACGCTGGACGGCGCGCTGCGTGCCGTGCCTGCCTTCGGGCTTTTCCGCCGCGCCGACAGCCTCGCGGCCAATCCCACGGCCCAAGGCGTCTCACTGCGCGGACTCGGCCCCAGCGGCGCCAGCCGCTCGCTGGTGCTGCTCGACGGCGTGCCGCTCAACGATCCGTTCGGCGGCTGGGTCGCATGGACGAAACTCCCGCGCGACGGAGCCTGGCGGGCGGAGATCGTCCCGGGCGGCGGCGCCACGGCCTGGGGCAACGCCGCGCTCGGCGGCGTCGTGCAGATCCTCACTGCACCGGAACCTTTTTCGCCGCTTCAGGCGAACGCCCCGACCGCGCGGTTGTCCGCTTCCGTCGGCTCCTTCGGCACGCGCGAGGCGGAGTTCTCCACCACCGCACCCACGGGCGCCGGCGAGGCCCGGCTGCTCGGCCGGGCTTTCGCCACGGATGGCTACTCGCTGGTCGCGCCCGAACGCCGCGGCGCGATCGACACGCCGGCTCGGAGCCGACACCGCTGGATCGGGGCCGGTTGGCGACGCGCGCCCGGCCCGGACGGCCTCGGAGTAGCGGTGAACGCGCGGCTCTTCGACGAAACCCGCGGCAACGGCACGCCGTACACCGGAAATCGCAGCCGCGAACAGTTCGCGTCCTTCGCGCTCGGCGGACGACCCGACACCGGCTTCGGCTGGGACGGGGTCGCGTACGCGCAGGATCAGAGCTTCGCCAGTACCTTCAGCTCGGTGAACGCTGCGCGCACGGTCGAAACCCCGGCGAGCGACCAGCATGCGGTGCCGGCCTCGGCGTTCGGCGCGGCATGGACGGGCTTCTGGCGTGGGAACGCCGGCACACGGACCAGCGCCGGCGGCGACCTGCGGCTCGTCCGCGGCGAGACCCAGGAGCATTTCACTTACTCGGGCGGACGATTCACGCGCGAGCGTATCGCGGGCGGAAGCCAGTCCTTCGCCGGGTTTTTTCTGCTGCGGGAGCAGGCGCTCGCGAAGGGCTGGCGCGCCATCGCCGGCCTGCGCGGGGATCGCTGGCGCGACTGGGACGGGACGCGCCGGGAAACCGAACGCGATTCCGGCACCGTGCTCCGCCACGACAGATTTCCCGCCGCGCGTGGATCCGCGCTCAGCCCTCAGGCCGGGTTCGTTTGGAACCCGGCCGCGGGCTGGCGTCTCCGCGCCAACGTCCAGCGCGCCTTCCGCCGACCCACGCTCAACGAGCTTTACCGCCCATTCCGGCAGGGCGCCAACGTCACGGAGGCCAATCCCTTGCTCCGTACCGAACGCGCGACCAGCGGCGAGATCGGCGCGGAATGGAACGCGGCGCTTTCACCGACGGCCGGCACGCTCGCCTTTTCCACGGTGGGCTTCGCCAACGACCTCCGCGACGCTGTCGCCAACGTCACGATCGCCCGCGGGCCCGGCACGTTTCCGGTCATCGGCGCGCTGCCGGCCGGCGGACTCGGACGCCAGCGGCTCAACGTGGCACGCATCCGCGTCAACGGCGTGGAACTCACGGCCGCTTGGCGGCCGGCGCCGAATCTGACCCTCGATGCGGCGGTGCTGTTCAACGACGCGACGGTGCGTTCGGCACCGGTGGCCCGCGCGCTCGAGGGACGGCGGTTGGCGCAAGTGCCGCGCCGCTCGGCCACATTTTCGGCGGCGTGGCGCACGCCGGCGGGCTTGCTGATTTCGGCACGCTCCCGCGCGCTGGGGCGCCAGTTCGAGGACGACGAGAACCAACTCGTGCTCGGCGCGGTTGTGGTGACGGACGCAACCGTAAGCATGCCGGCCGGGCGGCACACGGAGGTTTTTCTCTCGGTGGAGAACGCCGGCGACGCGCGAATCGAGACCGGCCGCGGCGCCGACGGTGTGATCAACGTCGCCGGACCTCGCGCCTGGCGCGGCGGCCTCCGCGCGCGCTGGTGACACGTCGCGTCTCCGCCGAAACCGAATCTTCTCAGTTACCTCCGATTTCCCCGGTTGGCGGGCTTGGACCAGGAGGAAACCGCGGCCGCGGCGATCGAACTTCTCGGTTTCCCTGAGTCTTCCCGTACTCCCCCCAAAGGGGTCAGGGCGTTTTTTGTTTAAAGCAACGCTGCTTCACTCGGGCGGAAAACATTTAACGCCCTGACCCCTTTCTTTTGGGGGGGGTCAGCGGCGCTGCCGCAACAACCACGCGTAAAGCTCCGGGTTGTCGTAGGTCACCGTCCACGAGTCGTGCTTCGCTTCGGGATAGACGGTGAACTGCACGCGGGGCACGCCGGCCTTGCGCAAGGCCGCGACCATGACCTCCGACTCGTCCACGGCGACGGTCGGATCCATCGCGCCATGGTACGCCCAGACGTTGAGCTCCTTGAGCTCCGCCGGCCGGTTCCGCACCATACGGCGCACGGCGGAAAGATCGCCGCCGCCGCAGATCGGCACGACCGAGGCGAAGCGGGTAGGATTCTTCACGGCGATGCTCCACGTCCCGTAGCCGCCCATGCTCAGGCCGGTGAGGTGCACGCGCGCCGGATCGACGCGGTGCCGCGTGGCAATCTCGTCCGCAAGGGCCAGCACCGCCTCGTCGTCCCACCACGTGCCCGTCGGGCATTGGGGCGAGACCACGATGAACTCCGCGGCGAGCACGCGCGCCGCCTCCGCGGCCGGGCCTTCGGCCGCCGGGGTGCGCAGAAGCTTGGGCGGGCCGTGCTTCGCGACGAGCCACGGATCATCGCCACGCTCGCCGGAACCGTGCAGGAAGACGATCAGCGGCCAGAGGCGGGCGGCGTCGGCTCCGTGCTCCGGGGGCAGGTGCAGCAGGTAGCGGTAACCGACCTCGCGGGAGATGGTATGCTTGAAAGTCTGCGCCGTCAGGGTGTCGGCGGCGTTGGACGCCACTGAACACAGGATGGCGACGGCGAGGGACAGGAGCGGGGATTTCATGCGGCGCCCGCCCAAAGGGGTCAGGGCGTTTTTTGTTTAAAGCACCGCCGCCTCACCCGGGCGGCAAACGTTTAACGCCCTGACCCTTTAAGGGGGTGGGGCGCCCTACGGTGAGGGGCGGGGTCACGTCCCGTAGAGGCGGTCGCCGAAATCGCCGAGTCCGGGCAGGATGTACTTCCGGTCATTGAGCCCGCGGTCGAGCGCGGCGGTATAGATCACCGTGCCGGGGTGCTGCCGCTCCACCTCAGCGACGCCCTCCGGGGCGCTCACGATCGCCACCAAGCGCACGTCCGTGGCGCCGTGATCGCGCACGACGCGAATCGCCTGCGCGGCCGAGCCGCCGGTCGCGAGCATGGGATCGATCACGAAAACGTGACGGCCAGCCACCGGCGGCAGCTTGCAATAATAACTCCTCGCCTGCGCCGTCTCGTGGTCCCGCTCGAGGCCGACGTAGCCGACGCTGACATCGGGAAACAGGTCCGTGAACGGCTGCACCATGCCCAGCCCGGCCCGCAACACCGGCACCACGACGAGCGGCTGGCGCCCGAGCACGCGGGCGCGCGTGGTCTCGAGCGGCGTGACGATCTCCCGCTCCTCCGTCTCGAGGTCGCGCGTCGCCTCGATCGCGAGGAGGGTGGTGAGCTGGTGCGCAAGCGCGCGGAAAGTCGCCGGTTTCGTCGAGCGGTCCCGCAGGTGGGCGACGAGATGGCCGGCAAGAGGATGATCAAGGACGCGGAGGGGCATGGCGTTTGCGGGGGCGAACGGGGCGGAGGCAGTCAGGGTCGGAGCGTGAGCCGATGCATAGCCGGACCCGGCAGCAGCGGTGCGGCCTCGCCGCGCACCCACGCGTCGTGGCCGGCGCGGAAGAACGGCGAGAGCGGATGCGCGCTTTGTCCACCCGGCATGTGGAAGATCCCCTCGGCCTCGCGACCGGGCGCGACCGCCAAACGCTGGCTCGCGCCGTGACCGGAAGTTTGCGCGAGCGGCATGTCGTTGTCGCCGGCCAGCGGCACCGCGGGGAAATCCAGCCAGCGGCCGAGCATCGGCACCGCGGTGCCGAGCGGGTGGCGCATCCGCAGGCGATTCCGCTCGCCCCACGCGGCGGAGGTCAAGGGCCGGCCGGATTTCCCAATCGCGGCCACCACATCGTCGGCCGCCGCCAGCAACAGATCATCCCACCGCGCATACTTCGATTCGAGCAGGTGCATCGGTCTCTCGCGCAACAGAGCGCGTAACGCCGGCTCCAGGTTGAACCGGCGCGAGCTGAAACCGGGCGTCGCCTCCAGGCAGGCCGCGAAGACCGGCGTGAACACCCGCGTGCGCACCGCCTGCCGGAATTCCGCCACGAGCCGGTAGCTCACCGATCCGGGTTCGGCCCGGCCTTCCCACTTCTCCACCAGCCGGCGCAACTCCCCGCGTTGGGCGGACCCCGCCAGCGCGTCCGGGGTGAGCGCCGCGAGCAGGATCTCGCGCCACTCGCCGAGGAAGAGCGCGCGGTCATCGAGCTGCACCTTGAAAAGGTCAGCCGGAGTCGCCCGCGAGAGGGTCGCAAGGCCGTCACGCAGCTGTCGCGCGCGGGCAGCCGGCGCGTAACCACCGTCGCCCAAGCGGGCCAAAGCCTCGCCACCGGCCTGCCGCTGGTTGCCCGACCAGATGCGTCCGGGCAGCGCGGAAGCGGGGCCGCGCACGACTGGAATCTCCGACGGCGAGAGATGACCGTCCCACTTGCGGTCGCCGAAAGTCCACGTGACAGGCAGGCGGCCGTCGTAACCGGCGCGTTTCGGCAGCCGCCCCGCGACGGTCCATGCCACTTCGCCCCCGCGGTCCGCGATGACGCAGTTCACCGGCGTGACCCCCGCGCGATGGGCGACGGCGATCGCCTCCTCCGTGGTCCGCGCGGTCTCCATGTCGAGCAGCGCGAAGTTGGCCGCCTCCGGGTCATGCGCGATCCAGCGCAATGCCAGCGGGCGGTCGCGGTCGTTGCGGCCCACCACGGGCCCCCAGATCGTCCACTCGTACTCCACGGTCACCGGGTCGCCGCCCTTCACGTCGATCGTCTCCTTCCGGATCTCGATCGGCACGTAATCGTCACGGCCCGGCGCGCGGTAGAAACGCTTCGAGGCCGAGACCGTCTCCACCACGACCAGGTCGGCGGTGTCGGCGTTGGCGACGGTCACACCCCAGGCGACCTCGCCGTTGCTGCCGACGATCACGGCCGGCGCGCCGGGCAGCGTCACGCCGGTGACGCGGCGCCCGCCCGTCTCCAGCGACGCGCGGTACCAGATATTCGGCACGGAGTGCCCGAGGTGCATGTCGTTCGCCAACAGCCCGCCGCCTCCCGCGGTGTGGGCGCCGGCGAGGGCGAGGGCGTTCGAGCCGGGGATGGAATCCGGATCCCGCGGCGCGAAGGGAAAAGCGAGATCGGCCAGCGCGTCGACCCGCAGGGCGCCCGGCGCGGGTGCCGCGCCCGTGCGCGCGGCGCGGATATTGATCGCCTGCGGACCCGGGATGGCGGGCAACGGGGCCGTGGTGCCGTCGAGCGCCGCGTCGCCAGGCGCCGTGACCGGCGCGAAGAAACCCAGCGAGTCCGCGCCAAAGATATCGCGCAAAGTCATGAGCGACCGCTCGTGGTTCGCCATGGAATCCTGCAGGTCGAGCATCATCGCATAGCCGGTGAGAATGCTGTCCTCGGCGCGCCAGGGCGCGGGGTCGGCGCGGAGCAGGAGATACTCAAACGGCTTGGCGCCGAGGTCGGCGAGGCCGGCGTTGACCCCCTCGACGTAGGCGTCGAGGACGGCGCGCTGCACGGCCGGCAGGGCCGCGACCACCTTGCCTGCGAGGCCGCGGAAACCATGCATCCGCGTCGCGCGGTCACGCGGCAAGGCGCGTTCGCCGAAAAGCGCGGCCAGTTCACCCGCGCCCGCGCGGCGGAGCAGATCCATCTGGAAAAACCGGTCCTGCGCGTGCAGCCAGCCGAGCGCCCGCGCGACGTCGGCGCGGCTCGCGCCGCGCACGGTCGGCACGCCCAAGGCATCGCGCTCAATCGTCACCGCCGCGCCCGCGCCGGACAGCTTAGCCTCGCCGTCGAGCCGCGGCAGGCTGGCACGCACCCGTGAGGCAAGCCACGCACCGGTGCCGGCCGCAGCCAGGAGGCAGCCCCCGAGAATGAAGGCGGCGAGGCGGAAACGACGGGCGGCGGACGGACTCATCGGAGCCAAGGCGGGCGGCGCATTCCGCGCCGGGCAAACCCAAAAGCTCAGCGCCGCCGCAGGCGCCCGTAGTAGACCGCGGTGGCCAGCGCCCCGAGCAGCCACGTCGGGAAGTTCACCCAAAGCTGATGGAACGGCACCGGGTAGTGACGGCACGCCCAGATGATCGCGACGTGCTTCACCGTGATCAGCACCCAGCCGGCCAGGATGATGAACTCGACCCGCCGGCTGCGCCGCGGCACGTGACGCACGGCGATGTCCTCGATGAACGCCTCCCGCACCGCCTCGGGGGCGGGCGCTCGTCCGGAAATGAGCTGGACCAGATTGGCGAACATGGAGTCGTAAGGGCGAAGGCTACCGATCCGCCGCCAAACGCAAATGCCCCAGCGCGGCTCCGCCGCGCCGGGAACGGTCAGGGATGTTGCTTCGCCCAACCTTCCCCCTCCGCCTCACCGATGGAAGAATGCACCAAGTGCAGGAGGTGAAAGGCGGCACGCGGATCGATCCCTGAGCTCCTGATTTCCAGATCCGAACGCTTCCGTTCCTGCCCTTCCGGCTTTCATCATTCCTGCGCCCGAGACTCAGTGTCCTCGGCCCGACTCTCCGTGCCCTTTGTGACCAATGCTACGCCCTTCCCCCAAGTGACGCGTTGAGTTCCCGGCGTGCCGCGGCCACGTTCCGCCGCGATGTCCGAACCGTCGTCCCCGGCCTTCACTCCGCCCGAGCCCGCGCCACCGCGGCTCGGCGCCGCGAGCCGCGCGGCGGCCGGACCTAAAGCCGTCGCTAAGACAGCGGAACTGCTGGGCGCGACGGGCATCGTGCGCGGCGCGGGGCTGCTGCTGCAGGTGAACCAGGCCGACGGCTTCGACTGCCAGTCATGCGCGTGGCCTAGCCCCGACTCCGGCCGGCATGCGTTCGAGTTTTGCGAGAATGGCGCCAAGGCCGTGGCCGACGAGGCGACGCCGCTGCGCATCGGCCGGGAGTTCTTCGCGCGCCACTCCGTCGCCGAGCTGGGCGCGCGCAGCGACCATTGGCTCAACGCGCAGGGACGCCTCGCCGAGCCGCTCGTGCTGCGCCCAGGCGCGACCCATTACGCGCCGATCCCGTGGGACGAGGCGCTCGGACTGCTTGCGGCGGAATTGCGCGCGCTGCCCGCGCCGGACGCCGCGGCGTTTTACACCTCAGGGCGCGCCAGCAACGAGGCGGCGTTTCTCTGGCAGCTCCTCGCGCGCGCCTTCGGCACCAACAACCTGCCCGATTGCTCCAACCTCTGCCACGAGTCGAGCGGCATGGCGCTGACCGAGAGCATCGGGTTCGGCAAGGGCACGGTGACGCTCGCGGATTTCGAGGCGGCCGAGGCCATCTTTGTGATCGGGCAGAACCCGGGCACGAACCACCCGCGGATGATGTCGGCGCTCGCCGCGGCGCGGGCCCGCGGCGCGCGCATCGTGTCCGTGAACCCGCTGCCGGAAGTCGGTCTCGAGCGCTTCAAGAACCCGCGGGATTTTCTACACCCGCTCAAGGCGCTGCCCACGCTGCTCGGCGACGGCGAGCGCCTCGCCGACCTCTGGATGCAGCCGCGCACCGGTGGCGACCTCGCGTTGCTCAAGGGCCTGATGAAGGAGATGCTGGAGGCGGAGGAGCGCGCCCCCGGCACCGTGCTCGATCACGCCTTCATCGCGGAGCACACCGCGGGCTTCGCGGCGCTGACGGCGGATCTGAGGGCCACGCCGTGGGACGCGATCACGGCGGGTAGCGGCGTGCCGCGGGAAGTCATCAACGACGCCGCGCGCGTCGCGATGGAGTCGCGGGCCACGATCTGCTGCTGGGCGATGGGGCTCACGCAGCAACCCGCCGCGGTGGCGACGATCCAGCAGGTCGTGAACTTCCTTCTGCTGCGCGGAAACCTCGGGCGCCCCGGCGCCGGGGTTTGTCCCGTGCGCGGCCATTCCAACGTGCAGGGCGACCGCACCATGGGCATTGCCCGCCGCATGCCGGAATCGTGGCTGGCGCGGCTCGACGCCGAGTTCGGCCTCGTTTGCCCGCGCGCTCCGGGGGTGGATTCCGTCGGCGCGGTCCACGCGATGCGCGACGGCCGGGTGCAGGTGTTCGCCGCGCTCGGCGGCAATTTCCTCTCGGCGATGCCCGACACCGCGCTGACCGCCGAGGCGCTGCGCCGTTGCGCGCTCACGGCCCACGTCGCGACCAAGCTCAACCGCTCGCACCTCGTCACCGGCCGCACCGCGCTGATCCTGCCCTGCCTGGGGCGCACCGAGCGTGACGTGCAGACCGGCGGCGAACAGTTCGTGACGACGGAGGACTCGATGGGGATCATCAACCGCTCGCGCGGCCGGCTCACGCCCGGCTCGCCCCACCTCCGCAGCGAGCCGTGGATCGTGGCCGCGCTCGGGCGGGCGCTCGGCGCTGGCGGCGGCCGTATCCCGTGGGACGAACTGGCCGCTGACTACGACCGGATCCGCGACCGCATCGGAAGCGTGGTTCCCGGCTGCGAGGATTACACCCGTCGCGTGCGTTCGGCGCCGTTCGCCCTGCCGAACCCCGTGCGCGACCGGCGCGAATGGCGTACGCCCAACGGCAAGGCGAACTTCCTCCCGGCCCCGATCCCGCCCGACTGGGAGCAGCTGCAGGCACGAGCCGCGGCGGGCGGCACCGCGGAACACGTGATGATGACCATCCGCACGCACGACCAGTTCAACACCACGGTCTACGGTCTCGATGACCGCCTGCGCGGGGTTTTCGGCGGCCGCCGGGTGGTCTTCATGCACGAAGAAGACATCCGAGCGGCCGGGTTGGCGGCTGGACACCGGGTCGATCTCGTGAACCGCCACGGCGGCGCGGAACGCGTCGCCCCGGGTTTCACCGTGGCGCCGTACCGGATCCCGCGCGGCTGCGTGGCCACCTATTTCCCGGAGGCCAACGTGCTCGTGCCGCTCGACAGCGTCGCAGCCGGCAGCAACACGCCCACCAGCAAGTTCGTGGTGGTCAGCGTCCGCCGGGCAGCGGCCGAAACCGCGCCGGATGAGGGAACCCCCGGGACACGCCGCGGGTCGGACGACTCATCATGAAAACCAGAGCCATCCTCATCCTCACGCTGGCCGGCGCGTTGCGCGCGGCCGACGCCGGGGCGGGATCGCCGCCCCCGGCAAGGATCACGGTCGATTTCCTCGAACCGGCCGGCTTCACCGACCTCCGCGAGCGCGCCTGGCTGGAAAACGACTCCGCGCTCTACCTGCCGCGGCTGCGGGAGCACCTCGAGGCCAAGGCGAAGCGTTTCGTGCCCGCGGGCTGCACGCTGGCGATCACGTTCACCGACATCGACCTCGCCGGCGACTTCGAGCCTTGGCGCGGTCCGCGCTGGGACGACGTGCGGGTCGTCCGCGACCTGTACCCGCCGCGCCTCGCGCTGGCCTTTCGGGTGACCGACGCCGAGGGCAAGGTCATGACGCAGGGCCGGCGTGAGCTGCGCGACCTCGCGTTCCTGTTCAAGTTGCCGCTGGCGTTCCCCGACGACCCGTTACGCCACGAGAAGGCGCTGCTCGACGACTGGCTCGAGCAGGAGTTCCCGCGGCGTCGCGGCTGACAAATCGGTTGAGGAAGGGCGGCCTGGCCGGCAGGGTCGCGCCATGAGCCTGCCCCGCCTTGCCCCGCTGTTTGCCGCCGCGACGCTCGCGTTCGCGGCCGCCCTCCCCGCCGCCGCCCCGCGGCCCAACATCATCATCTTCCTCGCCGACGACCTCGGTTGGAGCGACGTCGGCTGGCACGGCGGCGATATCGCCACGCCGCATCTCGATCGTCTCGCCGCGGCCGGGGCGAAACTCGAGCAGTTCTACGTGTTACCGGTCTGCTCCCCCACCCGCGCCGCGCTGCTCACCGGCCGCTACCCGATCCGGCATGGCCTGCAGCTGAGCGTGGTGCGCCCCTGGGCCCAGTACGGCCTGCCGCTCGAGGAGCGCACGCTGCCGCAGGCGCTGCGGGAGGCCGGCTACACGACCGCGATCAGCGGCAAATGGCACCTCGGGCACTTCCGCCCCGAGTACCAGCCCACGCGCCGCGGTTTCGACACCCAATACGGGCACTACAACGGCCAGATCGACTACTTCACCCACGCCCGCGACGGCGGCCATGACTGGCACCGCAACGATCGCGAGAGCCGCGACGCCGGATACTCCACGACGCTCATCGGCAACGAGGCCGTGCGCGTCGTCGAGCAGGCCGACCCGCGGAAGCCGTTTTTCCTCTACGTGCCCTTCAACGCGCCGCACTCCCCGCTACAGGCCCCGGAGGAGTACCTCGCGAAGTACGCGCACGTCACCGACCAGAAACGAAAGGCGTTCTCAGCCATGGTCCACTGCCTCGACGATCAGGTCGGCTGGGTCGTCGCCGCGCTCGAGCAACGCGGCCTGATGACGAACACCCTGATCCTTTTCTCCAGCGACAACGGCGGTCCGACCGGGCTCGGCGCAACCAATCGCGGCCTGCGCGCCAGCAAGGCCACGCTTTACGAGGGCGGTGTGCGCGTGCCGGCCTTCGCCTCGTGGCGGGGCCGCATCCCCGCGGGCACGGTGGTCAACGCCCCGTTGCACGTTGTCGACTGGTACCCGACGATCCTTTCCCTCGCCGGCGCCGAAACGCGGCAAACCCTGCCGCTCGACGGGCGCGACGCCTGGGCGACGATCACGAAGGGGGCACCCTCACCGCACGAGGACATCCTCATCAACGCCGTCCCGCGCAGCGGCGCGATCCGGATGGGCGACTGGAAACTGGTGCTGAACGGCTCCGTCGGCGCCAACGACCTCGAGGAGGCCACCGGCAAGGCCAAGGGGGCCAAGAAGAAAGCGGCCGCCGCGAATACGAGCGCCGAGACCGTCGAGCTCTTCAACCTCGCCGCCGATCCCGGCGAAAAGAACAACCTCGCCGCGGCCAATCCCGAGGTGGTCGCCAAGCTGCGCGCGCGCCTCGAAACCTACACCCGGGCCGCCGTGCCACCGAAGGCCGAGGCGCAAGCCGCCGGCTTCAAGGTGCCGCGCGTCTGGGGGGAAACGCCGTGAGGATGCACACCCCGCGCGCGCTCCGCCGCCTCGCCGCCACCCTTACCCTTGCGTTCGGCACCCTGGCGGCCGCCCAGCCCGCGGCGCCGCTGCGGGTGATGTCGTTCAATGTGCGCTACGCGACCGCGCCCGACGGCGACAACGCGTGGGAAAAACGCACGGACCTGTTCTTCGAGACGATCGGCCGCTTCGCGCCCGACCTCATTGGTTTCCAGGAGGTGCTCGCCGTGCAGCACGACGCGATCGCGGCCCGGATGCCCGGCCACGCCTTCGCGGGGGTGGGCCGTGACGACGGCGCGCGGAAGGGCGAGTTTTCCTCGGTCGGCTTCCGCCGCGACCGTTTCACCCTCGTCGCCTCCGGCACGTTCTGGCTCTCGGAGTCCCCGGACAAGCCCGGCAGCAAATCGTGGGACGCCGCGCTGCCGCGCATCTGCACGTGGGTGCGGCTGCGCGAGACCGGCACGGGACGGGAGCTGGTGCTCGCCAACACGCACTTCGACCACCGCGGGAAGATCGCACGCCAGGAGGCCGCGCGCGTCCTGTCGGAACGCCTCGGACCCGTCGCGGCCGGCGTGCCCGCGATCCTCACGGGCGATTTCAACATCGACGAGGACAACCCGGCCTATGCGGTGCTCACCCGCCCCGCGCGGCCGGCGTGGATCGCGTGGATTGACGCTTACCGCACCATGCACCCGGAGCGGCGGCCCGACGAGGCGAGCTTCAACGGATTCAAGGGGGTGACGCGCGGCTCGCGCATCGACTTCGTCTTCCACACGCGCCACTTCCGCGCCACCGCTGCGGCGATCGACCGCTCCGCGCGCGACGGTCGCTTCCCGTCGGACCATTATCCCGTGACGGCGGTGCTGGAGGCCGTACCGTGACCGCTTGGCGGTTTCTCACCGCCGCCCTGCTGCTGGCGGCGTCCGCTGTCGCCGCCGCACCGGGGCGACCCAACATCGTGCTGATCGTCGCCGACGACCACGGCACCGACGCCCTAGGCTGCTACGGGAACCCCGCGATCCGCACGCCGCACCTCGATGCGCTCGCGGCGGAGGGCACGCGCTTCACCCACGCCTTCTGCACAACCGCGAGCTGCAGCCCCTCCCGCTCGGTGCTGCTCACCGGCCAGCACGGCCATCGCAACGGCATGTACGGGCTGCAGCACGACATGCACCACTTCCAGTCGTTCGCCGGGGTGCGCAGCCTTCCCGCGCGGCTCGCCGCGGCGGGCTACCGCACCGCGCGCGTCGGGAAATTCCACGTGGCGCCGGAATCCGTGTATGCGTTCCAGACCGTACTCTCGGGCGGAGCCGCCAACGACCCCGCGAGCCTCGGTCGCAGCCCCGTGGAGATGGCCGAGCACACGCGCGCCTTCATCGCCGACCCTGATCCGCGCCCGTTCTTCCTCTATTTCGCCAGCGACGATCCACACCGCGGCAACATCGTGCTGCCCGACGGCCGCCCGTCGTTCGACACCCATCCCGCGCCTAACCCCTTCGGCAACCGGCCCGGCGGTTACGCCGGGGTGGAGACCGTGCGCTACGATCCCGCCGACGTCCGCGTGCCTTCGTTTCTGCCCGACGCACCGGAAACCCGCGCGGAGCTCGCCCAGTACTACGAGGCCGTCTCGCGCCTCGACCAGGGCGTCGGCCGGCTCCGGCGGATCCTGCACGAGGCGGGCCGTAGGGAGGACACGCTGGTCATCTACCTCAGCGACAACGGCGTGGCGTTCCCCGGCGCCAAAACGACGCTCTACGATCCGGGTATCCGGCTGCCCCTCATCGTCCGCGCGCCGGGGCACCGCCGCCCCGGATCCACGCAGAAGGCGATGGTAACGTGGGCCGACGTCACCCCCACGCTGCTCGACGTCGCCGGGGCGCCCGCGGGGCCCGGCGAGTGCGACGGCCGCTCCTTCCGCGCGGGTCTGGAGGGCTCGCCGCTCGAGGGTTGGGACGAGATCCACGCCTCCCACACGCTCCACGAGGTCACGATGTACTACCCGATGCGGGCCATCCGCACGCGGCGCCACAAGCTTATCTGGAACGTGGCGCACCCGCTGCCGTTCCCCTTCGCGCTGGACCTGGCGCAGTCCCCGACCTGGATCGGCGCCGAACGCCGCGGCGCGACGTACGGCCCGCGTGCCATCGCGGCCTTCCGCCAACGCCCGCGGCTCGAGCTTTACGACCTCGAACGGGACCCGGACGAGATCGCCAACCTCGCCGGCGATCCCGCCCACGCCGCGCTCCTGCGTGACCTCACCGCGCGGCTGCGCGAATTCCAGCGGACCACCCGCGATCCCTGGCTGCACAAGTGGGACCGCGAGTGATGCCCGCGGGCTTGCGCCGCCGGCGCCCCGCGGGGTTACTGCGGCATGGGTCCGCGCATCCTCTTCTTCGGCTACAGCGAGGTTGGCCACGACTGTCTGGCGTTGCTGCTGGAACGCGGTGACAACGTCGTCGCCCTCGTCACGCACGAGGACAACCCTCACGAGAAGATCTGGTTCAAGACCCCGGCCCTCGCGGCGCGCGAACGCGGGATCCCGGTCCTCACGCCGGAGAGCGTGAACACGCCCGAGTGGCGCGAACGGCTCGCGGCGCTGCGGCCCGATCTGATCCTCTCCGTCTACTACCGGCACATGATCGGGACGCGCATCCTCGATCTTGCCCCGCTCGGCGCGTGGAACATGCACGGCTCGCTGCTGCCGAAGTATCGCGGCCGCGCGCCGATCAACTGGGCCGTGCTGCACGGCGAGCCGCGCATCGGCATGACGCTCCACCGCATGGTGCGCAGCGCCGACGCCGGCGCGATCGTCGACCAGGAGGGCGTCGACCTCGGCCCGCGCGACACCGCCGAGCAGGCCTTCCGCCAGGTGCTGCCCTGCGCGCGCCGTGTGCTCGCGCGCCAGATCGACGCGCTGCTCGCCGGCCGCGCGCCGGAGACTCCGCAGGACGATGCGCAGGCGACCTACTTCACCGGCCGTAAACCCGAGGACGGACGCCTCGACTGGGGCCGCGGGTCGCGCGAGATCTTCAACCTGATCCGCGCCGTCACGGATCCGTACCCCGGAGCGTTCGCGGATGTCGGCGGCGCCCGCCTGATGGTCTGGTGGGCCGAACACGAAACCCCGGCCGCCCGGGCCCGGACCGGCCGGCCCGGTGAAGTGCTCTCGCTCTCGCCGCTGGTGGTCGCGACCGGGGACGGCGCCCTGGAGCTCACGCGCACCGAATGGCGCGGCGCCGCGCCGGAAATGCGCGCCGGGCAGATCCTCTAGGACCAAACGACGGAGAGTTTTCGCGTTTCCAAAGCACCCCGACCCGCGTTGCCTCGTCCCAACATGCCCCTCCGCGTTCTCATCCTCGGCGCCAACGGCTTCATCGGCAGCTCGCTCACGCGCGCGATCCTCGACCGCAAGGACTGGGAGGTGTACGGCATGGACGTCGGCAGCCACAAGCTGGAGGACTCGCTGGGCGACCCGCGCTTCCGGTTCGTCGAGGGCGACATCACGATCAACCGCGAGTGGATCGAGTACCACGTCAAGAAGTGCGACGTCGTCATCCCGCTGGTCGCGATCGCGAACCCGATCCAGTACGTGAAGGATCCTCTGCGGGTGTTCGAACTCGATTTCGAAGCCAACCTCGACGTCGTGCGGAAGTGCGCGAAGTACAAGAAACGCATCATCTTCCCCTCGACCTCCGAGGTGTACGGCATGTCGCCCGACGGGAAGCTCGACGAGTCGACCAGCCCGCTGGTGTACGGACCGATCGAGCGCCAGCGCTGGATCTACGCCTGTTCGAAGCAACTGCTCGACCGCGTGATCTACGCGTACGGCGTGCGCGACGGCGTCGACTACACGCTCTTCCGCCCGTTCAACTGGATCGGGCCCAAGCTCGACGACGTGATGGAGCCCAAGGAGGGCAGCTCGCGGCTCTTCACGCAGTTCATCTCCAACGTCATCTTCGGTAAGCCGCTGCAACTGGTCGACGGCGGCCGGCAGACGCGGTCGTTCACGTTCATCGACGACGGCGTGGACGCGCTCCTGCGCATCATCGAGAACCGCGACGGCGCCGCCTCGCGCCGCATCTTCAACCTTGGCAATCCCCGCAACGAGGTGAGCGTGCGCGAGCTCGCGAAGCTCATCATCGCGGCGTTCCGCGATTTCCCCGAGTACGCGGACCGCGCGGCGAAGGCACGGATCGTCGAGGTGCCGTCGGCGAAGTATTTCGGCAAATACTACCAGGACATCCAGAAGCGCGTGCCCTCGATCGCCGCCGCGCGGAAGCAGCTGGGCTGGACGCCGAAGGTCGACCTGCAGCGCGCCATCCGCCTCACCCTCGACTATCACCTCGCGCACAAGCACTACCGGCTCGAGTGAGCGAGGCGGCGCGACGAAGGAGCTCTTTCCGGCTATGCCGTTGCGACTCGCGCTGAAGGTCGACGTCGACACCGACCGCGGCACGCGGGAGGGCGTGCCCAACCTCCTCGCGGACCTGCGGGAGCACGGCGCCACGGCGTGTTTCCTGTTCTCGCTCGGACCCGACCAAACCGGGCGGGCGGTCACGCGCGTCCTCCGGCCCGGGTTTTTCCAGAAAGTGAGCCGCACCAGCGTCGTGAGCATCTACGGCGTGCGCACGCTGCTGAACGGCACGCTGCTGCCCGCGCCGCACATCGGCCGCCGCAACACCGCGGTGATGCGCGCCGCGCGCGAGGCCGGCCACGAGACCGGCATCCACTGCCACAACCACTACCGCTGGCAGGACCACCTGCACCGCATGACCGCCGCGGAAGTCGCGGCCGAGTTCGACGCCGCCCGCGCGGAGTACCGCCGGATCTTCGGCGAGGAGGCGCGCACCGCGGGAGCCGCCGGGTGGCAGAGCAACGCACTGAGCCGCACCGTGTATGACGACGCCGGACTGCTCTATTCCAGCGACACCCGCGGCAACGCGCCATTCTTCCCGCGGATCGGCGCGACCCTCCACCGCACGCTCGAGATCCCCAGCACCCTGCCGACCCTCGACGAGCTCATGGGCCGCCCGGAGTTCCCCGACCACACCCTTGCCGCGCACCTCCTCTCTCTGCTGCGCCCGGACCGGCTGAACGTGTTCACGCTGCACGCCGAGATCGAGGGCATGGGACGGCGGCGCATTTTCCGCGACTTCCTCGCCCGCTGCCGCGGCCAGGGCGTGGAGTTCATACGGCTCGACGAGGAGGCGAAGCGCCTGCTGGCGCACCGCGAAACCATCCCGGTTTGCGAACAGATCCTCGCGCCGATCGACGGCCGCAGCGGGCTGGTCGCGACCCAGGCCGCCTGAGCCGCGGCGGCCGGCCGGTTTGACCGCGGCAGCCGGCGCGCCCACCGTGGCGGCATGAGAACGCCCCGGGGCACCGCCCAGCTCCTCGCCGCGCTGCTGCTGGCCGCGCCGCTCGCCGCCCAGATCGACCGCGTCACCGGCCGCGCCTTCGCCACCCGCTCGGAAGTCATCGCACGCCAGGGCATGGTGTGCACCAGCCAGCCGCTCGCGACCCAGGTCGGGCTCGACGTACTCAAACAAGGCGGATCGGCGGTCGACGCCGCGATCGCGGCCAACGCCGCGCTGGCCCTGATGGAGCCCACGGGATGCGGCCTCGGCGGCGATCTCTTCGCGATCGTGTGGGACGCCAAGGCGAAGCGCCTGCACGGCCTCAACGCCTCCGGCCGTTCGCCGCTCGGGCTCTCGCGCGAGGCGCTCCTCGCGGAACTGGCGAAACTGGGGGTGAAGACCATCCCGCCGCGGGGCCTGCTGCCGGTCTCGGTGCCCGGCGCAGTCGACGGCTGGTTCGAGCTGCACCGGAAGTTCGGGCGCCTGCCCATGCCGCGGTTGCTCGCCCCCACGATCCTTTACGCCAACGAGGGATTTCCGGTCTCTGAATTGATCGCGTACTACTGGGACCGCAGCGTGCCCGTGCTCGGCCAGGAGCCGGGCGCGTTCCTGGCGACCTTCGCCCCCGGCGGGCGAGCTCCCGGCAAGGGCGAGATCTTCCGCAATCCGGACCTCGCGCGCACGCTCGCCGCCATCGCCGACGGCGGGCGCGACGCGTTCTACCGCGGGGAGATCGCGACGCGCATCGACGCATTCTTCGCGGTCCACGGCGGCTGGCTGCGGAAGGCCGACCTTGAGCGCCACACCTCGACCTGGGTCGATCCCGTCTCGGTGAACTACCGTGGCTACGACGTGCACGAACTGCCGCCCAACGGTCAGGGCATCGCCGCGCTGCAGATGCTGAACATCCTCGAGGGCTTCGACCTCAAGGCCATGGGCTTCAACTCACCCGACGCGCTCCACGTGATGATCGAGGCCAAGAAGCTCGCCTTCGAGGACCGCGCGAAGTTCTACGCCGATCCGGAGTTCTCGAAAATCCCGCTGCGCGGCCTGCTCTCGAAGGAATACGCCGCCCAGCGCCGCGCGCTCATCCGCATGGACCGCGCGGCGCGCACCTACGACGCCGGCAACCCGGCGCTGCAGGATGGCGACACCATCTACCTCACGACGGCCGATTCCGACGGCAACATGGTCTCGCTGATCCAGAGCAATTACCGCGGCATGGGCAGCGGTGTGGTGGTGCCGGGGACCGGCTTCGGTTTCCAGAACCGCGGGGAAATGTTCACCCTCGAGGCCGGACACGCCAACGACTACGCGCCGGGCAAGCGCCCGTTCCACACCATCATCCCCGCGTTCGTCACCAAGGACGGGGAGCCATGGCTCAGCTTCGGCGTGATGGGCGGCGCGATGCAGCCGCAGGGGCATGTGCAGATCATCGTGAACCTGGTCGACTTCGGCATGAACGTGCAGGAAGCGGGCGACGCCGCGCGCTGGCAGCACGAGGGCTCGACCGACTACGACGCGCCGCGGATGACCAGCGGCGGTTTCGTGAACCTCGAACAGCGCGTGCCGTGGGAGACAAAAGCGGAACTGCGCCGCCGCGGCCACGACCTGCGCACCGATCTCGGCGGTTACGGCGGGTACCAGGCGATCCGCCGGGACTCCCGGAACCGGGTGTATTTCGGCGCGAGCGAAAGCCGGAAGGACGGCCAGGCGTCCGGCTGGTGAATCGCCCGCCGCCGGGCGCGATTACAGCCTCCCTCGGCCGTGATCGCGGCGGTAATGTCCGCGGCTGCAGCCGGCGGCTGCCTCACCAGCGGCTAAATCCGAAGATTCGAGCGCGGTCCGTGTGGCCGCAGGCGACCCCGCAGACCACACCGACCCGACGACCACAGGGCCGTTCATCCTGCTCCGTGGCTCCGTGGCGAAACCTTCCGACCGCGCCGCCGCGGCGGATCAAACCCGCGGACCGCCCTGCGCGAGATGACGCGCGCGGAGACGGAGGCCGTTGAGGCGGATGAAGCCGCCGGCGTCGCTCTGGTTGTACCAGCTCTTCACGCCCTCCATCGAGGCCACGTTCATGTCGTAGAGCGAGTACTTCGACTTCCGGCCGCAGGTGATGATGTTCCCCTTGTAGAGCTTCAGCCGCACCGTGCCCGTGACGTGGCGCTGGCTCTCGTCGATGAGGGCCTGCAGGGCCTCGCGCTCAGGGGCGAACCAGAACCCATAGTAAACCAGTTCGGCGTACTTCGGGATCAACGAGTCACGCAGGTGCATGACCTCGCGGTCCATGGTGAGCGACTCCACCTGACGGTGGCCCTGCATGAGGATGGTGCCGCCCGGCGTCTCATACACCCCGCGCGACTTCATGCCGACGAAACGATTCTCGACGAGGTCGACGCGGCCGATGCCATGCTTGCCACCCAGCTTGTTCAGGGTCTTGAGCACGCGCGCGGGGGACATGCGCTTGCCGTTGACCGCGACGCAGTCGCCGCGCTCGAAATCGAGTTCCACGTACTCGGCCTTGTCGGGCGCGTCTTCCGGCGAGACCGACAGCTTGAACATCCCCTTGTTCGCCTTGGTCGTCGGGTCGAACCACGGGTCCTCGAGAATGCCGGCCTCGTACGAGATATGAAGGAGGTTGCGGTCCATCGAGTACGGCTTCTTCAGCGACGCCTCGACCGGGATCTTGTGCTCCAGGCAGTACGCGATCATCTCGGCGCGGCCCGGGAACAGGTTGCGGAACTCCTCGATCTTCCACGGCGCGAGGATCTGCAGGCGCGGATTCAGCGCCATGTAGGTGAGCTCGAAACGGCACTGGTCGTTACCCTTGCCGGTCGCCCCGTGCGCCACGGTGTCGGCCTTCTCCTTGCGCGCGATGTCGACCTGCGCCTTCGCGATGAGCGGACGCGCGATCGACGTACCGAGGTAGTACTGACCCTCGTACACCGCGTTGGCGCGGATCATCGGGTAGATGAAGTCGCGCGCGAACTCCTCCGTGAGATCGAGGGTGTAGTGCTTGGACGCGCCGGTCATCCGCGCCTTGCGGGGCAAGCCGTTCAGCTCCTCCTCTTGGCCGATGTCGGCCGCGAACGTGACGATCTCCGCGTCGTAGGTCTCGCGGAGCCACTTGACGATGACGGACGTGTCGAGTCCGCCCGAGTAAGCGAGGACGATTTTCATGGGTAAACGATGAGGGCAGGCGGCCGCCTCAGCGGCGCGCCGACGCGGCCAGCGCGGCGAGGATGGCCTTCTGCATGTGCAGGCGGTTCTCGGCCTGGTCGAAGATGATCGAACGCGGCCCCTCGAGCACCTGCTCGGTGACCTCCTGGCCGGCGTGCGCCGGCAGGCAGTGCATGAACAGGGCGCCGGGCTTGGCGGCGGCGCAGAGCTCCTCGGTGACGCGGAAGGGCGTCATCACACGGATACGCTCCTCGGTCTCCTCCTCCTTGCCCATGCTCACCCAAACGTCGGTGTAGATCACGTCGGCGTCCTTCACCGCCGCCCAAGGGTCGGTGGTGAACTCGTAGCCGTTGGGGAAACCCTCTTGCTTGAGCAACTGGTTGAACTCCGGCGCGGCGTCGAAGCCCGGCGGGCCCGCCAGCGAGATCTTCATGCCAAATAGATTGGCGCCCATGATCCAGGAGTTGGCGACGTTGCAGCCGCGGTCGCCCACGAACGCGATCTTGCGGCCCCGCAGGGAGCCGGTGAGGTCGGCCCCGCCGTTGCTCCAGCGCTCGGCCAGGGTGAAGGCGTCGGCGAAGATCTGGCAGGGGTGCAGCAGGTCCGTCAGGGCGTTGACGACCGGGATGCTGCCGCGGGCGGCCAGTTCCTGCACCTCTCGGTGGTCATGGGTGCGGATCACCAGCCCGTGGATGAAGCGGGAAAGGACGCGCGCGGTGTCGGCCACCGACTCCCCGCGACCGAGCTGGATGTCGTTGCGGTTGAGGAAGAGCGGGTTGCCGCCGAGCTCGTGGATGCCAACCTCGAAGGAGACGCGGGTGCGGGTGGAGGACTTGGAGAACAGGAGCGCCCAAGTCTGGCCTTCCAACGGACGCGCGTGACGACCCCGGGTGGCCTTCAGCTCGCGCGCCTGCTGAAACAGGGCCTCGAGCTCGGACCGACCGAAATCGGTTTCCTTGAGGAAGTGCTTCATGGAAACGGCGGAAAGAAGACCAAGAGCCGCCTCGGAACGAGTGAAAAATCGCCTTACCGCACCGCGGCCGGAAGTCAGGAGCCGGTTGCCGAGGGTTGGGGCGGTCCGGCATTTGGTCCGGCTTCCGAACGGCGGCTCGCCGTCCCCGCGGGTCTCGCACCTGAAGCCCAGGCCTTGGCGGGAAACGAGGATGTGCACCATGATCCGAGCCCGCGCAGAACGGTTGACCTGGGAGCCAAGGTACCCGGCCAACGGAACGGGAGGAACCGCTTGCCGCCAACCGGGACCTGCGCCTACGGCTCAAAGCGTGCACGCCACCGCCCGCGAGCTGATCGACACCCTCGGCCTCGCTCCGCTGCCGGAGGAGGGAGGATTTTTCCGGGTGACGTGGCGGGGCGCGCACGGATCGGCGATCCTGTTCCTCATCACCTCCGAGGATTTCTCCGCCCTGCACCGTATCGCCGAGGACGAGCTCTGGCATTTCCACGCCGGGGATCCGGTGGAGCACGCGCGGATCGATCCGTCGACCGGCGCACTCTCCTTGGTCCGCCTAGGCACCGAGGTGGCGCGCGGGGAAACGCCGCAGCTCGCCGTCCCCGCGGGCCACTGGCAGGGGGCTCGGCTCGCGGCATCAGCGCACGGCTACGCCCTCCTGGGCTGCACGGTCACCCCGCCCTGGACGCCCGCCGGCTTCTCACTCGGGTCGCGCGACGCGTTGCTCGCCGCGTTTCCCCGGCACGCCGCGGTGATCACGCGCTTCACGCGCTGAGCTTTTGACACTCCCGCGCGCCGCGCCAACGGTGCGCGCGTGACCCTCGCCGATCTCAGACGGGATTATTCGCTCGCCGGCCTCGCCGAGAAGGATCTCGCGCGCGACCCCTTCCGGCAGTTCGAGAAATGGTTCCAAGAGGCGGAAGCGGCGAAGCTCCCCGAACCTAACGCCATGCTCCTCGCGACGGCGACGCGCGAGGGCCGGCCGTCGGCGCGGACCGTGCTGCTCAAGGGCCTCGACGGGCGCGGATTCGTCTTTTTCACCAATTACGAGAGCCGCAAGGGTCGCGAGCTGGAGCTGAACCCACGCGCCACCGCGGTGTTCCCTTGGATCGCGCTCGAACGCCAGGTCATCATCGAAGGCGCGATGGCCCGCGTGGCGCGCGAGGAAAGCGAGACCTACTTCCACTCCCGTCCGCGCGCGAGCCAGCTGGCGGCGTGGGGTCCGCCGCAAAGCAGCATCATCCCGGGCCGCGCGCAGCTCGAGGAGAGCTTCAAGGCGGTCGAACGGCGTTATGAGGGCCAGGAGGTGCCGCTGCCGCCGCATTGGGGCGGCTGGCGGCTCTCGCCCGAAACCGTCGAGTTCTGGCAGGGCCGCCGCAGCCGCCTCCATGACCGGCTGCGCTACCGGCGGTCGAACGACGGCTGGACCGTGGAGCGCCTCGCGCCGTGACCGTCTTCCTGATCCGCCACGCCAAGGCGGAGGACGCCAGCCCCGACGCGGCCCGGCGCCTCACGACCGCCGGACGCTCCCACGCCCGCGCCCTCGGAAAATTCCTGGGCCGGTCCGAAGCCTTCGCGCCCGCCGTCCTGTGGCACAGCACCCTCGTCCGCGCGCGGGAGACCGCCGAGCTCGTCGCCGCCGGCCTGCCGGCCCCGGCCCCGCTGGAGGAAATCAAGGGTCTCGCGCCGGAGGATGATCCGCGCGCATTCGCGTCACGCCTCCGGTCCGCCCCGGATCCGCTGGCGATTGTGGGACACGAACCGTTTCTCGGCTCCCTCGCCTCGTTGCTCGTGACGGGAGCGCCGGATCCAGTGTGCTTTCACGTGCGCAAGGGGGCCGTCATCGCGCTGGAGGGCGCGGGCCGCCGTTGGGTGGTGCGCTGGCACCTGTCCCCCGAACTGCTGCCATGACCATCCTCGTCGCCGGCGCCTCGGGTCTCGTCGGTTCCGCCTTCGCGCGCGCCGCCGCTCGCCGCGGCCACCGCGTGGTGGGCATCACCGGCAAACACAACGGTCCGCTGGAGGGCATCTCGACCCGCGTGCCGCTCGACCTCACCGACGAGGGGGCCACCACCTCCGCGGTGCTGGAGGCTTTCCCGGAGGCGATCGTCAACTGCGCCGCGGTCTCGGTGCCCGAGCAATGCGTGGCCGACCCGGCGCGCGCGCAGGCGCTCAACGTCACCCTGCCCGGCCTGCTCGGCCGGCTGGCTCACCATGTGAGCGGACGCGTGGTGCACCTTTCCTCGGAGCAGGTCTTCGACGGCGAACGGACGACCCCGTACACCTCCGCCGACGCCCCTTGTCCGATCAACCTGTATGCCCGCCAGAAATTGGCTGGTGAGCAGGCGGTGCTCACGGCGGCGCCGGAGTTTGCGACCGTGCTGCGGCTGCCCCTGTTGATGGGTAACAGCCCGGGCGGCGCGCGCAGCAACCACGAGCGCCTGCTGGCCGACTGGGCGGCGGGCCGCACGCCGCGGCTATTCACGGACGAGTTCCGGCAGCCCTGCACGGCGGACAACGTGGCCGAAGTCGTCCTGGAGATCTGCGAGCGCAACGACACCCGCGGGCTTTTCCACTGGGCCGGCACGGAACTGCTCTCGCGCCACGAGATGGGCGTGCGTATCCGCGATCACTTCAAGCTCACGGGCAAACAGGCCCCGCTCGAGGCGGTGCGGCGGTCCGATAACCCGGAGGCGCTGCGTTCGCGCCAGGCCTGCCTCGCCCTGGACTGCACGCCGCTCGCCGGCCGCCTGAAAACCCGGCCGCAGTCCTTTGCCGCGCAACTGGAGGAGCTCCACGTGCCCGTGCCGGTGCGCGCGTGGTACCACGGCCTCGGCGTCTGACGGTCGGCACGATGACACTCGAGATCCTGCCCGTCCGCACCGCGGGGGCCGCCGAGAACATGGCGTCCGATTTCGTGCTGCTCCGGCGTTATCCGCGGCCCGCGGTGGCACGTTTCCGGCACTACGGGTGGCGCGCGCCGGCATTCACCTTCGGCTACTCGCAACGGGTCGCCTTCGTGCGCGAACAGCTGGCTTCCGCCGCCGCCGGCGAGGTCCGGCCACCCGAGCTCTGCCGGCGGCCGACCGGCGGTGGCGTCGTCGATCACCGCGACGACTGGACCTACGCGCTGGTGATCCCGCGCGGACACGCGCTGGAGGAGCAGCGGGCCTCGGAAAGCTACCGGGTCGTGCATGAGGCGCTCGCGACCGTGCTGCGCGCGCAGGGGGTGCCGGCCGTCACCAAGCCCGCCGCGGATCCCGGCGCGGAGGAGGACGGCCCGGCGGGCGTGTGTTTCCAGCGCGCGGAGGTCCACGACGTCGTGCACGCCGTCACCGGCGCGAAGATCGCCGGCGCGGCGCAGAAGCGCTCCCGCGACGGACTCCTGTTCCAAGGCTCGGTCTGGCGCCCGGCGGCCGGCGATTCGCTCCCGTGGGAGGAGTTCGCGGATCTATTCCCAACGGCGCTCGCCACGACCCTCGGCGCGGAGGCGACGCCCACGCCCTGGCCCGATTTCCCGGAAGGCGAGCTCGAGGCCCTCACCGAGCAGTATTCGAACCCGGAGTGGAACGAGTTCCGGTGAGGTGGCGGAGTGTTCCGCCCCTTTGACTCGGCGCTGCGGCGGTGCAGCGTCGCCGCATGAAACTTCCCCGCCGGCTCCTCCTCGCCGTCTTCGCTTTCCTTGTATCCGTGGCCGGCGCCGCGGAGAAACGCCTGATCACCCCGCACGACCTGTGGGCGGTGAAGCGGGTCGGCAGCCCCGCGCTGGCTCCGGACGGCCGGCGCGTGGTGTTCACGGTGCAGGAGTGGTCCGTCGAGAAGAACAAGGCCACCACGAACCTGTGGCTGGCCGACGTGGCGACGGCGGACGTGCGACGGCTGACGACGGCCGCCGTGAGCGACGGTGCGCCCGCGTGGAGCCCCGACGGCACGCGGATCGCGTTCACCTCCAAGCGCGGGGAGGACGAGAACGCGGCGCTGTACGTGCTGCGGCTCGACGGCGGCGAGCCCGAGCGGATGGTCGAGCTGCCCTTCGCGGTCTCGGCGCCCAAGTGGATGCCGGACGGGCGAGGCATCGTCTTCGCCACGCGCGTCATCCCGGAGCTAGCCGGCAAGCTGGCGGCGGCGGACCTCGCCGCGATGCGCAAGGAGCTGAAACGCCGCAAGGATTCGAAGGTGAGCGCCAAGGTGAGCGAGTCGCGGGCGTTCCGCTATTGGGACGCATGGCTGACCGACGGCCTCGCGAACCGGCTGGTGCACCTCGACCTCGCGAGCCGCGCCCTCCGCGATCTCACGCCGGGCTTCTCGTACCCGTTCACCGTGAGCGGCGAGTTCTCGTTCGACCTCTCGCCCGACGGCCGCCTCGCCGCGGTCACCATCAACTCCACGCCCCCGCCCTACGCCGGCTACCTGAACAACGACATCTATCTCGTTCCCACCGACGGTTCCGGCTCGCCGCGCAACCTCACGCCGGAGAACCAGGGTGACGACAGCGACGCGCGCTTCGCACCCGACGGCCGCTCGCTCGTCTTCAAGCGGCTCGACACGCCCTACTACAACGGGGAGTTCCAGAAACTCTGGCGGCATGACCTCGCCACCGGCCGCAACACCCCGCTGACGGAGGCGCACGACTTCTCGATCGCTGACACGGCCTTCGCCGCCGACGGCGCCTCCTTCTGGTTGACGGCGGAGGACAAGGGGTCGGTGCCCGTGTTCAAGCTGGGCGCGGACGGCGCCGCGCTCACCGCGGTGCACCGCGGCGGAACCGCCTCCGCTCTGGACGCGCGCGGCGGGGCGGTGGTGTTCCTGCACAGCACATCGGCACGGCCCGAGGAGCTCTTCGCGCTGGATCCCGCGACGGGGCAGGCGCGCCGGCTGACGCGCTTCAACGACGATCTGATGGCGCAACTCGATCTCGGCCGCTCGGAGGAGTATTGGTTCGAGGGCGCAGGCGGGGCACGCGTGCACGGTTGGCTTTACTACCCGCCCGGCTACGACGCCTCGCGGAAGTATCCCCTGCTCCAGCTCATGCACGGCGGACCGCACACGATGAATCGCGACGCGTGGAGCTCCCGCTGGAACGCCCAGGTGATGGCGGCGCCCGGCTACGTCGTGACCTGGGTCAACCGCCACGGCTCGACCGGCTTCGGCGAGAAGTTCTCCCAGAGCATCCTCGGGCAATGGGGTGACAAGCCGCTCGAGGACATCCTGAAGTCGACCGACTTCCTGCTGGCGAAACTGCCCAACCTCGACCCGAAGCGCATGGCCGCGGCGGGCGGGAGCTACGGCGGCTACATGGCGGCCTGGGTCGCCGGCCACACCGACCGTTTCGCGGCCCTGATCAACCACGCCGGCGTGAACGACTTCATCACCCAGTTCGGCGCCGATATCACGAGCTTCGGCTTCAGCAACGTCCTCGGCGGTCGCCCATGGGAAAACCCCGAGGGCATGCAGCGCAACAACCCCACGACGTACGCGCGCAACTTTCGCACGCCGATGCTGATCATCCACGGCGAGAAGGACTATCGCGTGCCGTACGTTAACGGCACCGCGCTGTACGGCATCTACCAGGCGATGGGGCTGCCCTCGCGCCTCGTGATCTTCCCCGACGAGAACCACTGGATCCTCACGCCACAGAACTCGATCTACTGGAACTGGGAGTTCCAGGCGTGGCTCGCGCGCTGGATCGGCGGGCAGCCGACGCTGGGTAAGCCCGCTTTCGGCGCCGCGGACGCGAAGTGATCCGCGAGTCGGCCGAAGGTTTCCGGCAGTCCGTCCGAGGCACTCGGCGTGGCGGCCAACCGGACCCGAGGCGTCGTCCAGGATGACCGAAAGGTGTTTCCGAATAGCTCCGCCAGGGGTCAACCACGGATGGACACGAATCGACACGGATAAATGCGGTTTGTCTGTAGCCGGGGTCCGGCGACCCCGGACGATGCCGGAAAACGTACGGCCGTCTCGTCCTCCGACCTGTCCTCGCTTGGCCCGGCGGATGAGGAAGGCTTTGTGAAGGCGGGAGGAGTTTCCGACGATCCGAGGGAGGCGCCCTAGGCTACATCGCACCCGTTTCATGACGAACTTCGGGCCGGTTTTTCCGGACGAAAGACGTCCCGTGTAGCAGCGGCCGCCCACCTACACCGAGGCTAGGGCGGGCTCGATGCTCGTCTGCGCGTTTTGAGCCTTTTGGCGGCCAACCGGTGCATGGCCGCGAAGAGGGGCTACAAACCGCGAGAACAAGCGAGTGGGCCACCGACCCGGCGCCTACTCGGTGTCTCTGTTCCTCTGTGGCGGGACTCCGGTTTCGACGGAATCGCCTCAGGCCAGACCCAGCGAGAGCTGGTCGTCGGGGTTCTCACCGGCCGGACGGGGTGGCGGCACCGGCTCGACGCAATCCGGCGCCTCGTGGCGCACGTTGTTCATGCGCGGTGATACGGGCCATGCGGCCATGAGCTCCGCCGGCAGCGGTGCGAGCAGCGGCTGGAGTTTTTCCGGCGGTGCCGGCTCGGGATCCAGCCATGCCGCGAGGCTTTCCTCCGGCAGAATCACGGGCATGCGATCGTGGACCTCGGCCACGAGCGGATTGGGCATGGTCGTGATCAGCGCGAAAGCGCCAGGTACGGCATCGCCCGACGAGGGTGGATTCTCCCAGATGCCGGCGAACAGCAGCGGCCCGCCGTCGCGACGCGTGAAGTACCACGGGAATTTCCGCCCGCCGACCGTGCGCCACTCGAAGAACCCGCTCGCCGGCACGACGCAGCGGCGGTGGCGAAAGGCATCGCGAAACGTGGGCCTGGTGGCGATCCCCTCGGCGCGGGCGTTGGCGAGGCGCGCCCCGCCCGGTTCAGCCGCACGCATCGGCGCGAAGCCCCATTGCAACGCGGATAGTTCAGGCTCCTCCGCACCGCGGCGGCGCCGCAGGGCCGGAACCACGGTGGTTGGGGCGATGTTGAAGCGGTCCGCGAATTGCCGCGGATCGCGCACGCCGAGTTTCCGCAGCAACGCCTCCAGGTCGGCCCGCTTCAGCACGTAGCGTCCGCACATGGTCTCGGCGCCAGTCCGCGTTCAGACCGCGATGAGGCGGAGGATTTCCGCGCGGGCGTCGGGGTGCCGCGCCACGATCGCCGCCACGGCCTCGTCGCGCGACGCCTGGCCGCGCACGCTGCGACCGCCGCTGCCCGCGCAGCGGAAACAGTGCAGCGCGATGGCGGCGTACACGCTCGCCCCGTGGCGCGCGACCAGGTCCTCGGGCTCCTCCGCGGCGGGAATGAAAGCGCCCGGCTCGTCGAGCAACCGGGTCACGTCATCGAGCGACGGGCCCCGCGGGATGTAGATCAGCTCGTTGGCGCCCTCGATGTTCTGGTCGAGAATGGCCTCATCCTCGGAGTGGCGCACCTGCCAGTCGCCGTTCGGGCCCTCGCCGGTCACCGGCGAGCGCAACTGCGGAGCCTGCGGGAAGCGCGCGAGCGTCATCGCCAGATCCACCGGCGTGACGCCGCCCACCGTGCACCACGCATGCTTCGGCTCACGGTCGAGCGTGGTGATCGGCGGCAGCGCGCCGGAAATCACGGCGATGTCGCCGGTGCGGACTTCCGCGGCCGCGCCGAACATCCGCGCGACGAGGAGGGCGTGGTACGCGTGGAGGTGGGGTCGCCAGCCGCCGTCGATCGCGCCTGCGCGCTCGGACGGGTCGTCGGTCAGGAGGAAATTCAGTTCCGGCGCGACGCGCTGCCGCAGGGCCTTGAGGACGCTCATGGCAAGTGGCTGAAGCCGGGGACGAGAAGCGTCGAGCGGTTTCTCCCGTGGAGACACCCGTCGCCCGACTCAGGCGGTCTGCTCCGGCTTCTCGGCATCCTCCGCGGAAGAAGCCTGCGCCACTTCCTCAAGGAGACGGCGGGCCTCCTCCGCCTGCTCGTCGGCAACCTGCAGACGGATCGCCCCGCCAAAGGCATCGTCGAGCACGAAGGCCTGGATACCGCGATCCGTCAGCAGCGTGTGCAGCAGCTCGGCCTCGGCGGGATTGGAGCAGGTGGTGACGGTGATCATGGAAGTAACCTACCGCGGTCCCGCCGTTTTGACGAGTCGGACGGCGGGATAAGGCACCACGACGCGCGGATCACTCGGGCGCGACCTTGTCGCGCAGCCCCTCGATCCAGCCGTTGAGCTCCTTGACCTGGGCTTCGGTGAAGACGGCGTCGCGGTGCGTGATCGTGTACGACTCCAGAGGCATCTCGCGGCGGGAGATGACGTCGACCATTTCCTCGAGCTTCGAGGCCTGTTTCTTCGGCGAGAGCTCGCCGAAGGAGGAGAGATTCAACTCTCGCTTTCCGTCACGCACGTGCTGGGCCAGCCACCAGCCGAGCGGCTGGAGCTCGGCGTACCACGGGTAACGGGTGTTGTCCGAATGGCAGTCGTAGCAACCGACCTGCAGCAGGCGCTTCACCTCGGCGGGCGGCGGATGCAGGGCGAGGAGATCCGTCCTGGACGGAGCGGGCGAAAGGTTCTTCTCCGGCCGGACGAACTGGACGGCAAGAAAGGCCAGGACGAGGCCGAGCAGGATTTTCTTTTTCATGCGGGGCGGACGGGGAAGGACGGCAGGACGATGGTCGCGGCGCGTCGTTCCGCAAGCCGCCGTCGTTCCGGGGCGGTGTCAGAAGTGCGGCTCAACGCCCGCGCAAGCGCCGCGCAGGGTGGATCAAACATCGATGACCGGCGACCGGCCCGCGCTCCAAGCCGCCGGCGGGCTGCCGGTGCCGCAATGCGGACAGGGAATCGCCGCTCGCGGCGCCGCGCAGTGAGGACAAACTCCTCCCGTGGAGAACGGGTCGAAGGCTCTGCCGCAGGACGGGCAGGGCCAGAGGGGGCCGCCCGGCGGCGTCTGCCGGCAAGAGGGACACCGGAACCCGGCGTGGCGCGGCAGTTTCTCAAGGGCGAGCATCAGCCGGGCATGACGGAGACCCGAAAGGCATTGCGAGGCCAGGAAGCCCGCGATGAGCAACGTGAAGAGCCAGCGGTGCGGCTGCAGCCAGAGGAGGCCGCCGGCCAGCACCACGACCCCGGCGATGCCGAGGATCGTGGCGATCTGCAGACTGCGCGCCCGGCCGACCGCGAACCAGAGCAGGGACCGCAGGATCTGCCCGCCATCGAGCGGGTAGACCGGCAGAAGGTTGAAGGCTAAAAGCCCGGCGTTGATCCAGAAGAGGGCCTGCAGGAACTGCCGGTAGTCAGCCGAGTCCGCGCCCCAGCCCACGCCGGTGCGGGCCCAGATCAGACCCGCGATCACGGGCACGAGCACGACGTTGACCAACGGCCCCGCCGCAATGCTCCACAACTCCGCTCCCGGACGCGGCGGCGGGCGCACAAACGCGACGCCGCCCAGCGGCCAGAGGATGATTTCGTCGGCGGTGCCGCCCGTCTGCCGGCACGCGAGCGCATGGCCGTATTCGTGCAGCAGCACGATCAGGAAGAGCGCAAGGTACTCCGCGATGTTCCACGTGTGGGACGAGTAGGCCCGGCTGCGCAGGGCGATCTCGAACGCCGCGAAGATAAACCACCACCAATGCAGGTATACCCGCACGCCGAGCAGGCGGAAGAGCGGAAACGACCCCGAGCGCGAGGGCAGCATCCACGGACTCTCCGGGTTTCCGGAACAATGACCAACCCTGATTGTGCGCCCTGCTACGGGTTGCAATGGACCCGCCGCCTCGCCTCTTTCTCACAGCATGAAATCCATCCTCCGTCCCTGCCTCGCCTCGCTCCTCCTCCCGGTTCTCGCCTGGTCCGCCGAAGTCGCGAACGTCACCCCCCAGGACGCCGCCAAGCTTGTCGCCGAGGGCAAGGCCGTGCTCGTCGACGTGCGCGAGGCGCCCGAGTGGAAGGCGTCCGGCGTGGCGGCGCCCGCGACCCTGCTGCCTAAGAGCGACCTCGACGGGGACCAGAAGCAATGGAAGCCCTTCCTCGAGCAGAACAAGGGCAAGCAGATCCTCCTCTACTGCGCCAGCGGCGGTCGCTCCAAGACCGTCGCCGCCGCACTCGCCGAAAAAGGTCTCCGCACCGCCAACGTCGGCGGCTTCCGCGACTGGTCGCGCGCCGGCCTGCCCGTGCGGCAGGTCGAGTGAGGGCCGCTGGCCCTTCAGGCCAGAAGGGTAATCATTCGGCTCTCCCCGCACCAAAGAACCGGGGTTGGAGGACGGGGAAGGCCCCGAGAAGAGCTTAGACTGGCCTCAGCTCCGGCCACGCTGCACGCCGCAGGCCGGCCAACGTGATAAAGTGGTGGAGGTGGCGGGATTTGAAATCGAATGGGGCTGTATCCGGTTTCTGGATTTTACCTCTGTCAGAGGAGAAACGGTGTCCCGCCTCGCTTCACCCTTGGAACGAAACGGCACGCAGCGGCGTTTTTAGGTACGGAATGCCGATACAAAAACGATACACGCCTCGACTCGCTCCCTCCGTGTCGTAGGGGGGTGGGGGTTCGCCCGCAACGGGCCGGGGCCGATTGGGATTAATCCGCCCTCCAAGGTCAAAAAATGCAGTAAGCTGGCCCCATCCATCACGCCCGGCAGACCGGCCCGCCGAATGGCCTCTAACCTGATTCTCGGGCAGTTTGCGGGCTGCGGCTTTCGCCTGAAGCAGTTCTGGGCAGGAGTGCGCCGTTCAGCCTTTTCGGGTACGGGGTAGCCAAGGGATCGGAGGCCACAGTGTGACCAGCGAAAGGGGACGAGCTTGGCTTACCTGCCTCCTTCTGCCAACAGAAGGCATGAGTAGACTTGGATACTTTCTCACCCTGGCCCTACTTTCCCTCGCAGCCGCGTTCGGTCAGTCCGCCCCGCCTGCGATAACTGTACAACCCGCCAGTGTTACGGCGAACGCAGGCCAGTCCGTGACTTTGAACCTGACCGCCACGGGCAGCCCGACGCCGACGATCCAGTGGTTCAAGGATGGCAAGGCGATCAATGCAGCGACGAATTCGTCTCTGACTTTCGCCAGCGTCTTTGGCGGTGATGCCGGGACCTACACGGCGACCGTCTCGAACGTTTACAACGGCAGTACTTACACCCTGACCACGACTCCAGCGGTACTTACGGTAAACACGACGCC